>Ga0209754_1000020_pt1 | contig 245376 bp, 194 predicted proteins | sample MesohylBB_FD_187295 | JGI IMG/M metagenome (GOLD analysis project Ga0209754, IMG submission 187295) | Host-associated microbial community of the marine sponge Aplysina aerophoba from Gulf of Piran - sponge mesohyl, lysed by bead beating... | ecosystem: Host-associated > Porifera > Sponge >... | reverse complement strand
GGAGCCCGCTTCGACGGGGCGTCATAGTGGTCGGGCCGGCGCCACCAGTTCCGCAACGCCTGATGATGCATGGCGACCACGTTCACGACCGACAGGGCGTCGCACGGCATACCGAGCCGCCGGTGCATCGGCTGTGCGACCTCCTTTTGGAGCCAGCCGACCGAACAACCCTTCTCCTCGCGCTCGTAATACTCGCGTGATTCGGCTCGCACCCTCTCCCGGATGCACGCCAGTAGGAAGCGCATCTCGGAGAGAGTCCCGGCTTGTTCCCGCGACGGATACAGGCGGCCCTTGATGGCCTGCGAAACAGTCCGTGGCGTTCCCATGACTCCCACTACTCAGATCGTTACGCCCCTGTCAACCGGGTCACGCCCGCAAGGTCCACGCTGGAAGCTGGGGGGCCAAGGCAAACGGGACGCCAGCAGTCCGGAGGCTGGCGGGGCCGGTAACTCGGAACATCGATTCACTTCACGTCGCTAGCGAGCGAACCATAACCCCGGGAGATGAAACTGCTAGCTCGGCCAAGGCGAGCGCATGACGCTTGATACCTCGTACTGCTCTATAGCTCTTCATGAGCGCCTCGTCACGCATCATCTCGCTCCGCGCTTCACCGGTGAGCAAGGCGTCGCCGTTGTGCTCCAACGCTTCGTCGAACCCCTGTAGGGCCACTGTCGCGCGTCTCCTGTCGGGGGCATACCCGGCGTGGTGGCAGAGATGCCGAACAACTCTCCGCATTTCTCTGATCATCCTGTCCAACTCTACAAACGCATGGCCGTTCGAGTCTCCCGCTTTCGGCTTCGGTTGTTGAACCATGTCTCTCAACCCTCCTTTGGTGTGGGATCTCCGGCCCGCGCCGCTACACAGGAATCTCACCGCTCTCCGTCCGGTTCGGCAATGCCGACCAAGGCGATCGGCCAAGCCCCTGTTCCTTGCGTTTCCACTCCCCACCGAAGTGGTTCATCGGTCCTTCATGCCGGCGTCGGCAAACGGAAACCCGTCGAGCGCGAGGACGACCGCGAGCGCGGCGGCGGCGTCCACGGCGCACGCATCCAGGCGGGCCTCCCGGGCAAGTGGGTAAGAGGTCGGCTTACGGGACTTTTGGGAAGAGGCGGTGTCGGCGAGGGGCCCGCCATTCAAGTCTGGTTTTCCCGCTTTCGCGGCACGGTCCAGCAGGATCCAACCCAACGTCAGGAAACGCAGATCGTGCAACCCTGTAAGACCTTAGACGCTATTCCGGAACCGGACGCGGGACGATGCGAACATCCACATGCTCCCGGAAGGGCTTTCCGGCTACGACCGCTGCCGCGTTGACCTTCCTCCATGGCGTCGCCTTCATCATATCCACCGTGAAGCCAAGGTCCGACAGCGCCGCGAGGGAGAGTGCGTCGGGCACCGCGCCCCGATGACGGCAGAGGACGGGGTTCATCAACTCACAACCCACGCCCTCCCTGTACCAATGCGCGCCCCCGTCCATCGGGACACCAGGCAGACTCGGATCGCCGCCGCCCGCCCGGTACGTCTCCACGGCGCGGGAGCCGACGAAGTATTCCCCCGTTTTGTTTCTCAGGCCGGTTTCTCCCACGAGCCCGAGCACGTGGCCGATCTCATGCCGCATTACGTCCACGTCACCGGGGCCAGGAGTAGACATGTTCGCACGGATATATCCGCCGCCAGGGTTCAGCGGACCGTCACCATCAGACCAGAAACATGAAGTGACCTGGGCGGCAACCCCACCACCAGCAGTAAAAACGCCAGCGTGGATCAAGACCTCATCCGCGAGCGCCGTTGCTTTGTTGTTGTAACACCCCGGCCGCCTGTCTTCCCATTCCGTGCCATCCAATACGGAAGACCACCAGTCGGCCGCCTCAATCATGGTTTCCGCGTAGCCCGGCGGGGCGGGTCGATCCATCACGATGTCGATTCCAAACGTTCCCACGGCCTCCCGAACCTGGACACCCGCGAAGCCGGGAGGCGCGCCGCCGGAAGGCACAAGCTCCACATCCGCGCGCCCGATGCTGCGGGGAACGAGCTCAAGCCAACCGTCCGCGACCGTCGCGGTCACAACGTCGGTGGCGGAGATGTTCACCGCCGACGGGTGCCGGAGGCTGTCCGGCAAGGCCAACGACAGACCGTTTCCGTCCACGCGCATCAGCGCGAGGGACAATGGCCGACCAGGAGCCACTTCCACCGGGAAGACGGCCTGCGCCTCCAAGCCGTCCGGGTCGCTGGCCGTCACCGTTACGGCGGCCAGCCCGACGGCCCGCGTCTCAAGCGTCAGCGTGGTTCCCGACAGGGCTACCCGGACAACCTCCGTGTCAGAGCTCAAGGCCGCGAACGTCAGCGCATCCCCGTCCGGGTCGGTGAAGTACATTGAAACGTCCATTTCCTCCGGGGGCGCTCCGTAGGTCAGGGTATGCGACGGTGCCTTTCGCAACTGTCGCGGAGCCTGGTTCACCACCACCGCCACCGGAGCCCACACCGACAACCCGGCCGGGTCACTGGCCGTCACCGTCACGACCGCGCCCCCGATGCTCGCACCCTGAGCGCCGCCTACCGTCAATGTCCGTACGCGACGCCCGTATTCCGGCCCGTACAGGTGCAAGGTGTCCCCGACCATCGCGGCCGACACATGGTCCGCGCTGGACGCCGTGAACGTCAGCGCATCACCGTCCGGGTCAGTGAAGTACGCCCCCACGGCCAGCGCCACGGTCTCCTCCGGTCCCGTAAGACGTTGCGCCGGTATCTTCCCGGACAGCACCGGACCACGGTTCGGGGGCGGTCCCACCAAACACGCGGCCACCAACAACAGTGCGGCCAGCTTTCGATAAGGCTTCATGGATTGGACGGTACCTTCCGCGAGCTTGCGGACGCGTTCGGCGCAGGTCAACATCCGGGGCTCCCTGTTTGGTCTGTCCTGCTCTTGGTGGTGCGTACCGTAGCGGACGCCGGAGCCCATGCGCAACGGGTTAGGGCAGGAATCAGCCGGCCCGTGCGACCCAGCCCGTTGTCCGCAGTCAGGTCCCGCCACGTGAGCCGCCGACCGACCATCGCCGCGACCACTGCGCCATCTGCCGGATCGTGTCGAGAACGCGGATGTTGTGACGCCCGGCAAACCTGCTAACATGGCGTTGCAGGTGCTTCGCCGACAGCCGATGGAACCTCTCCTTGTGGGCGCGCTTGAAGATGGCCCGGAACGATTCCGCGCCGTTGGTGTGCGCCATGCCGCGAACGTACTCGGTCACCAAGTGCTTGACCGTTTCGTGCGGGCGATCCCCGCCCTTGTAGGCACTGGTGTCGTCCGTGTAGGGTTGCGTTGCGCGTCGGGCGCAACGTGCTCGTCCACCGCCCAGCGTCTCTTTGTCCGTAATTCTCTTGTAGAAACCCTCGATGAAGCTGAAGACTTCGCCCCGTGCGTCGGCCACCATCGCGAACCGCCGCCGGTCGAGAAGCGCGCACTCCACCGTCGCGAAGAGGCTCTCGCACCACGCGTCGTCGTACGCATAAACCACCGCCCATCGATTGCCCGAACGCCTGCAACGTGGTGAGGACGATCTGACGCGCGTCATTGCCACGGAGGCGTAGGGCACGCACCTTGCACTTGCAACGGCCACAGCCTCGGCTGGCGGCGGTTCCCCCCGCCTTCCCATCGGGAGCCAATCCCGACGGGAAGACGGGGGTTATGTTCCTACTGGGCCTGTCGAAGATAGGACCGCCTCCGTGAGTGAGCCGCTTCCCGCCAATCGAACCCGTTTTCCCGCTGTCGCGGCACCATCCAGCGGGGTCCAGTACAACGGCAAGAAACGCAGATCGTGCAGTCCTAGTTCAACTTACGTGACTCCTTGCCGTGATCCTCCTTCCCCTGCCTCCGCCGTAACGTCAGGGTGTGACCGGGACGGGTTCGCTCTCTCCCCGCGCCCGTCCCAGATAGGCGTCGATCACCGCCGGATGGTTCCGCACCTCCTCCGGCGTTCCCTGCGCGATCCGCTGTCCGAAGTCGAGCACCACGACCCGGTCCGAGATGTCCATGATCACATCGATGTCGTGATCGATGACCACCACGGTGATGCCCCGCTCCTCGTGCACGTCGAGGATGAAGCGCGCCATCGACTCCTTCTCCTCCGCGTTCATCCCGGCCGTGGGCTCGTCCAGCAGCAGAATGTGGGGGTCGAGCGCCAGCGCGCGCGCCATCTCCACCAGCCGCTGGTTCCCGTAGGGCAGGTTCCCGACCACCAAGCTCCGCAGCGGCTCGAGGTTCATGAAGTCGATGACTTCCTCCACATAGCGCCGGTGCTCGATTTCGCGGCGGCGCTGGCGGCCCAGGTAGAGCCCTCCGCTGAGCACCCCTCCCTTCATGTGCACGTGCCGGCCCAGCATCAGGTTATCGAGCACGGTCATGTGCTTGAACAGCTCGATGTTCTGGAAGGTGCGCGCGACGCCCAGTGCTGCGATGCGGTGCGGGGACAGGCGGTGGAGAGCGTGCCGGGTCCCGTCGCGGCCGGTCAGGGTGATGCTCCCTTCCCGCGGCCGGTAGAGCCCGGAGATGCAATTCAGAACGCTGGTCTTGCCCGCCCCGTTGGGCCCGATCAGCGCAAGGAGTTCACCCTCGCGCACCTCCATGCCGAGGTTGGCGAGCGCGGTCACGCCCCCGAAGCGGAGGGTGAGGTCCTTGAGTTCGAGGAGGGGTCGGGGTTGGTGCACGGCGGGACTTGAGACGATTGGCGAGAGGCGACGGTCCGAGAATGATAGACCGGACAACACGACTCCGAAACAGGGCGTGCCCAAGGGCAGGCTCGACTCTTGACCGGGCCACCCCGCCGGGTGACAATCGGAACATGGCAGACTCGCCGTGACCAAGACAGGAGTAATTGCATGCAGATAGCCGGCATCCTCGCCAGGGTCACAACGGGCAATATTACCCTCCCCGCCTTTCAGCGCGGGTACGTGTGGAAGCGGAGGCAGGTGCGCGAGCTCTTCGACTCACTCTACCGAAGATTCCCGGTGGGGAGCCTGCTGACCTGGATCACCTCGCTTGAGCGTGGTGGGACTACCGAACTCCTGCTGGACGGCCACCAGCGGGTGACTTCGCTGTACGGGGTAATCAAGGGCGAGGCACCGGACTTCTTCGACGGAGATGACAAGTCTTTCTCCAATCTGTATTTCCACGCCGGAGAGGAGCGGTTCGAGTTCTTCCAGTCCACCAAGATGAAGGAAGATCCACTCTGGTTCGACGTGACCAGAGTAATGAAGGGTGGGGTTAGCGGACTCGCCGGTTTGTTGGCCGAGAAGCTGGGCGCCCCGGGGGAGAAGCTTGACCCCATCGATTTCATCACGATCAACAACCGCTTGCTTCATCTACTCGGTGTAACCGGCATAGACCTGCACATCGAGCAGATAACCGATGAGGGCCATAGCGACGACACGGTCTTGGACATATTCAACCGCCTGAACAGCGCGGGCACCAAGTTGTCGAGCGGTGATCTTGCGCTGGCGAGGATCGCCGCCAAGTGCCCGGATGTAAGGGGGGAGATGCGGAGTTGCCTGAAGATATGGCGAATCCATTACGGATTCAGCTTCACCAACGACTGGCTGCTTCGGTGTGTGAACGCGGTCGCAAGCGGAGAGGCTGGTTTTCAACACCTCCATGATGCTCCGCGCGAAGAGGTACGAGCCAGCCTGGAGCGCACTTTCCATCATGTGGGCCATTGCCTGGAACACATCTACCACTGGCTACGGCTGGACCATGACCGAGTCCTGTTCGGACGCTATGCGTTGCCGGTCATGGTTCGCCATTTGGAGTTGTGCAGGCCGGGACCAGGTGGCGAGTGGGAGTGGGATTCGCTCCTCTACTGGTTTCTGCAGGCCGGGATGCGGGGTCGCTTCTCCGCTTCGACCGAGACCGCCATCAAGCAAGACCTGGCGTCGGTGGACGGTACCATGGAAGGGATTGAGCGGTTGATCGGAGACATAGGAACCAAGTGGGGTCGGCGGCAAGTAGAGCCCGCCGACTTCGACTCTTGGTCGATCGGGGCCCGTCTCTATCCAATCCTCTACTGGCTGTCGCGCGTGGGCGGCGCGAGGGATTTCTGCAGTGGAGTCGACCTTCCGGCGAGCATTCCGGACGGCGATGTCCCACTGGAGGTCCATCCCATCTTCCCGAAGGCGGTACTCTATGCTGCCGGGTACTCGCGACAGCAAGTCAACGCTCTGGGGAACCTCTGCTTCCTGGCGCCTGGGTGCAACAACTGGATTGGTGGGGCTTGTCCCGCCGAGCCATCCCCCTACGTCAAGGACACTAGTGACCCCATCCGTCGCCGCATCGGCCGCTACGGCTATTTCCCGCTCGTGCGTGAGCAACATCCGCGGGTTCTGGAGTCCCAGTGGATCCCCATGGACGAGAAGCTTTGGAAGGCAGACAACTTCCTTGCGTTCCTGGAAGCCCGCCGGACTCTACTCGCCCGGGCCGCGAACCGGCATTTGAGCAACCTCTACCCAAGACACGCGAAGAGCGTGAGTTGAGCCACGTCGCGTGGTCACCAAGCCGCAAACCGGACCATGCTCATGACGCCTGAGTCCCAGATCGTCGAGTGGAAGTCGTCCTGGCGCGACGAGTACCTGAAGTGGATCTGCGGATTCGCCAACGCCCAGGGCGGCGTCCTCGAGATCGGCAGGAACGACTGCGGGGAGGTCGTCGGGGTGAGCGATGTTGATCGGCTCCTCGAGGAGATCCCCAACAAGGTGCAGTCGCTGCTCGGCATCGTCGTCGAGGTGAACCTGCAGTCGGAATCCGGCTTGGAGTACTTGGAGATCGTGGTCGAGCCCCATCCGAACCCGATCAGCTACCGGGGGAAGTTCCACTATCGCACCGGGAGCACAAAGCAGGTGCTGGAGGGAGCTGCCCTGACCCGCCTCCTGCTTCAAAAGCACGGCCGTACTTGGGACGATGTCCCCCTGCCGGGCGTTGATCTCGACAGTCTGGATGGCCGGGTTCTCGCCGACTTTCGGCGCCGTGGTGGCGAGAGCGAGCGGTTGCCACCGAATATCCTGGGTGAGTCCGACGAGTCCGTGATCGAGAAGCTTCAGTTGCGGGAAGCGGGTTTGCTGAAACGCGCCGCGGTCCTGCTCTTTCATCCTGCGCCTCACAAGTTTCTCATGGAGGCCGTCGTCAAGATCGGCTACTTCCGTGGCTCGGAGTTGCTGTTTCAGGATGTTGTCGAGGGAGACCTGTTCACGCAGGTCAAGCGGACGATGGATCTGTTGTACACGAAGTACACGCGGGCCTTGATCTCGTACGATGGCCTCTACCGCGTCGAGACCTTCCCCGTGCCGCGCGAGGCCATGAGAGAGGCGGTGATCAACGCCATCATTCACCGGGACTACGCCAGTGCCACCCCGATTCAGATTCGCGTGTACGATGACCGAATCTCGATGTGGAACCCGGCCCACCTGCCCCCCGGTTGGGTCACGGACCAACTCGCCGAGGAGCTCTCTTCGCGACCGCATAATCCCCGAGTGGCCTACGCATTCTTTCGAGCCGGAATGATCGAAGCGTGGGGTCGAGGCATACGCCGGATCGTGGACATCTGTCACGAGGTGGGCAACCCGACGCCAAGCTGGCGGCTGGAAGCGGGCGGCAATGGTGTGTGGGTGCGGTTTCCGTTTTCCGAAGCCTACAAGGAGGCCGATTCCGCTGCTCGCGGGCTCGCAGGCGACGGTGCCACCCAGGAAGCAACCAGAGAATCTGGTTCTGCCAGAAAACTGCCAGAAGACGACCAGAAAACAACCAGAAAACAACCAGAGGGGGACGACTCCAGCCAGAACTTGGCCGACCGGATCGTCTCATTCCTGCGGGTGAACCCGTCTGCCAGCCGCCGCGAAATCGCTGAGGCGCTTGAAGGCGCCACCGAGGGAAGTGTCAGATATCATCTCGACAAGCTCAAGAGGTCAGGTGCATTACGTCGTGTTGGGCCGGACCGGGGAGGACGCTGGATGGTCGTTGACGTTCTCGATGTAGCAAATGATGACGACGAGAACGACGCTTGCGCCGAAGACGAGCGGACCGCCGGGGAAGCACAGCCAGAAAACAGCCAGAAAACAGCCAGAAAAGACGAGGAAAAAGCGTCCAGGGAAACAGGAGACCACCACCAGGAACGGCACGGATCAGCCAGAAAACAACCAGAACCCCGGTCCCTCTACGACCGCATCCTCACTCTGCTCCGCCAGAACCCATCCACGAGCCGACGTGAAATGGCCGCTGCTCTCGGCACCACCCGGTCCACCATCCGATACCGGCTGGACAAGCTGCGCGAGGGTGGTAAGGTCGAGCGCGTTGGTCCCGACAAGGGGGGGTATTGGAAGGTGCTGGGAGATTCCGGGTCAGAGCCCGACCCTGACGGAGAATCGGACCCCGGGAGCCTCTCGTGACCAAGGTCGGCGAGCTCGAGATCCGGACTGGACAAGCTGGACAAAGCGGCCGGTCTCGGCGGAGGCCGAACCCTGTACGACGCCAACCGCGACGTCTACGGCCTCCTTCGCTATGGTGCCAGAGTCCGCCCCGGGCTCGGCGAACAGACCGTCGCCGTCGACCTCATCGACTGGAAAAACCCGGTCGCTAACCACTTCGCCATCGCGGAAGAGGTCACGGTCGAAGGGAAGAAGGATGTCGTCGAATCGCACGCTCCCGTTGGCATCGGCCTGCACAACAATTCCTGGATGGAGATGCGGGTGCGGCCGGGCACCAATAGAGATCGCCGCGAAGCCATCCTCTACCAGTGGTACCGGGCCCAGCTCCGGGAGCGCATCCCCGAGATGGTTGCCAAGTGGGGACGGGTCCCAGCACACACCGAATCCCCCGCCAAGGCGAGTTGAGACTACCGATTCACCACGCGGATGACAGCGGCTCGCTGGCAACCGCAACACAGGACCGGGCATCTCATCAGAAGGGCTCCGGGGACAGCTATCCCGTTTCCTGACGGATCATGGCTGTTGCCTGTCAACCGAGGACAGCGATGCGCTCCGAAAGCACACGGCAGAAGCCGGCTGGCACTTGGCGGACCAACAAGGGCCATCCGGCCGGACTGGGCATCACTGTGCCAGCGATCATCCTGGCATCGCTTGCGAGCTGTGACGTCGACCGGGACGCGGCGCAGATCCTCATCTCCGAGGCCCGCGACAGCGCCGGCGTCGCGATCGTCGAGAACACCCGCCCCGCTCCGGGCTCGCGCCTCGGCTGGAGGGTCGGGGAAGCGCCGGACGTTTCCATCGGGACCGGCGAGGGCGACGAGGGCGAGATGCTGTTCACCGTCCTGGACGCGACGAAGCTCGCCGATGGCAGAATCGTGTTGGCGAACGCCGGCACGTCCGAGCTTCGCGTCTTCGGCGCGGACGGGACATACCTGGAGACGTGGGGAGGGCAGGGTGAGGGTCCGGGCGAATTCAGCGCGTACACGCCGCAGACGGTGAGCCGCTGGCTCGGTGACTCGATCGCCGCCGACAACATGTTCGCGCGACGGCTGGAGATCTTCGATTCGCGCGGAAATCACGGTCGCACCGTGACCCTGGCCGATGGCTTCCATTCGTTCCTGGGCGACCTGCCCGACGGGGCGGTGCTGGCGAAGCCGAGCGCGGTCCTTAGCGGGGTGTTCGGGTCGGAGAATCCGCTCCTCCGGCGGGACCAGGAATTCGGTCTGCTTCTGCCCGATGGCGAGCTGCGGGTATCGCTGGGTGCGCACCCGGGCGAGGAGTGGTTTTCTTCGCCCGCGGGTCCGATGGCGATGCCCCATCCCTTCGGCCGGTCCACGATTGCGACCATCTGGGGCGGTTTCGCCGTCGTGGCTCCGACCGACCGCTATGAACTCCGGGCCTACCGGAGCGACGGCACGCTCGTGAGGATCATCCGCCGCGAACACGAGCCGCGCAGCCCGACACAGGCCGAACTGGACACCGTGCTCGCCGAGGCCTACGCGGACCTCCCGGACGCACGTCGAACGCGCCTGCTCGCAGAGACCGAGGACATGCCCCTCGTCGAGTTCTTCCCCGCGTTCGAAGCCCTGCACTCCGATCCGCTGGGATACCTCTGGGTCCAGGAGTACAGGCTTCCCGGTGCGCCACAGGTCGTCTGGACGGTCTTCGAGCCGGAAGGCCGGGTTCAGGGATTCGCGGAAACGCCACGCGGCCTGGATGTCTTCGAGATCGGCGAAGACTACGTTCTCGGCAAGACCATCGATGAATTCGATGTAGAACGTGTGCAGCTCTGGCGGCTCGACAGGGCGCCTTAGCCTGGCCCTACGTCCCTCCTTCTCCCGCCCCCAGCTGCTGCAGCAGGAACGCCAGTTCCATCGCCGCGTTGCGCACGTTGCGGCTGAAGGGGCGTCCGCCGGCGTGGCCGGTGCGCTCGTCGTAGTCGAGGATGATCGGGAGCCCTGAACCCGTGGCCGCCTGCAGCCGCGCCGCCATCTTGCGGGCCTGGAGCGGGGGCACGCGCGTGTCCAGGTCGCCCTGGGTGAGCATCACCGCCGGGTAGTCCACCCCGTCGCGCACGTTCTGGTAGGGCGAGAAGGTCCGAAGCACCTCGAATTCCTCGCGGATCGCCCCGTTTCCGTACTCGAGCAGCGCCGGCATGTTGTTGGTGTCGGTGAACTGGTAGAAGCGCACCAGGTCGAGTTCGGGGAGGCCGGCGAACACGGCGCGGAAAAGGTCCGGCCGCTTCGTCAGCGCACTCCCGACCAGCAGCCCGCCGTTGCTTCCCCCGCGGATGGCCAGCTTGTCCGGGCCGGTGTAGCCGTTCGAAATCAGCCACTCGGCGGCGGCGATGAAGTCGGCGAAGACGTTGGGCTTGTTCTCGAGCATGCCGTCGCGGTGCCATTCCTCGCCGAACTCGCCTCCCCCGCGCAGCGTTGCGATCGCGTAGACTCCGCCTTGCTCCATCCAGACCGCCGCCCGCGCATCGAAGCGAGGCAGCAGGTTCACGTTGAAGCCGCCGTAGCCGTAGAGGAGGGTCGGGGTCGCGCCGTCGAGTGCGAGGCCACGCCGGTGAGCCACGTACATGGGCGCCTCGGTCCCGTCCGCGGACGTGTACCACACCTGTGTCATCTCGTAGGGGCTGCCATCGAAGGGCACAGTGGGGGGGCGCCACTCCTGCGTCTCCAGCGTTTCGAGGTCGAGTTCGAGCACCGTCTGGGGCGTCAGGAGCGAGGTGAGGGACAGCAGGGCACCGCCCTCGCCGTGTCCGCGCAGCGTCGCCACATGATGCTCGGGGATGGGGATCTCGCCCTTCAGGACGCCGTCCGGGCCGTAGCGCACGATGCGGCTGCTCACGTTGTGCAGGTAGTCGGCGTAGATGTCGTCGCCGATGAACTGGTAGCCGGTCAGCAGGTCCTCGCCCTCGGGGATGACCTCGCGCCACTGGCTCGGGTCCGGGGCTTCAGGCCGGACGGCGACCACGCGATTGCGGGGAGCGTCCAGGTTGGTGAGCAGGTAGATCTCCCCGTCCACCCAGCGGATGCGGAAGCGGGCGGGCGCCCCGACCACGAGCGGCAACGGGTCGGCCCCCGACCTCAGGTCGTGCAGGTAGACGTCGGTGCGCGCCCAGCCGTGCTGTACCGTGTAGATGAGGTAGCGGCCTTCGTCCACCTCCGAGGCGTTGACGAAGGCGGTCGGGCCGATGCCCGTCCCGAACAGCTCGACATCCTCCGACATTTCGGTGCCCAGGACGTGGCGGCGCACGCGCGGTCCGGTCTGGCGGGACCGATGCGTGTAGTAGAAGCCCGTGCCGTCGGACGTAAACGCGACGCTGCCGTAGAGTGCGGTCGGCAGCCGGTCGGGAAGATCCTCGCCGGCGTTCAAGTCGCGCACCCGGAATTCAATCTCGTCCCGGCCGCCATCCCGGATGGAGTAGAGCATCAGGCTGCCGTCCGGCGAGAAGCCCCGGATACCGACGCTGGTCGTGCCGTCTGCCCGCAGATCGAGGGGATCGATCACCACCTCGTAGTCCGCGGTAGCGTCAAACGGGCCGTCAGCGGGCTCCTCCGGCGCCGGCCGCCGGTAGATCGCGCCCACCTCGCGCCCGGTTGGCCGGAAGGAGAAGTATTCGAAGTCACCCCGCCGTTGCGGATACACCGGGCCGGGAGCGTCCATCAGCTCCCGCAGGCGCGCTTCCAGACCCCTGCGCAGCGCCGACTCCCCCACGATCTGCTCCGCGTAGGCGTTCTGGCCGGCGATCCATGCCCGCGTCTCCGGGCTGTCCTGGTCCTCCAGCCACCGGTACGGGTCGGTGAAGACGACCCCGTGCAGGGTGTCGACGACGGGGTCCTGCGCCGTCTCGGGCGGCGGCGGATAAGGGCTCCCGCAAGCCAGCTGGAGCGCGGCCAGCGGCAGGAGCCACAATCGGCGGCCCGCTCGCGATAAGACGGCACGCGGCTCGGTGCGTCGGGATGGGCGCGCCAGCGGGACATCACTTGAGCGAAATATTCGTGTCATCATCATTCCTCCGAAACATCTCCAACCGCTTGGATATGGGTAGCCCACATCAACAGATATGGGTACTATGTAGACATGAAGACAACGCTCGACATCCAGGATGAACTGTTTGCGCGCGCCAAGCGTCATGCGCGCAAGATCGGTCGGCCTCTGCGCGCAGTGGTCGAGGAGGGCCTCCGCCGGGTGCTTGACGCATCCAAGCCTCCTCCACGTTACGAGCTTCCCGACCTGAGCGTCGGCTGCAGCGACGTTCGCGACCCGCTTGAAGACTACTCCTGGCAGGACCTGCGCGACATCATCTACGATGACCGGGACAGGCCGTCGTCATCGGCACCGACCCGGGGAAGCGTTGATCGCCGTTGACACCAGCGTGCTGGTCTACGCGCATCGCCGGGAATCCCGGGTGCACGCGGTCGCCCGGAAGATCATGCGAAGGCTGGCGGAGGGACGCCACCCGTGGGCTATCCCCTGGCCCTGCTGCTTCGAGTTCCTGAGCGTGGTCACCAACCGCCGGATCTGGAAGGAGGCGTCGAGTACTTCGGAACAGGCGTGGCGGCAGTTGGAGGTATGGACGGCATCGCCATCGAATCACCTGATCGGCGAAACCGACGATTTCCTCGCTACGCTGGGACCGTTCATCCAGCGTCCGCGCGTGCACGGGGGCGTGGTGCACGACGCGCGAGTCGCTGCGATCTGTATGGCCCACGGGGTCGATTTGCTCCTGTCTCGCGACCGGGACTTCATGCTCTTCCCGGAGTTGCGCATCCGGGATCCGTTCAGGGGTAAGGACGCGTTGTTGGCCTGAACCTCAGCCCGGCTCCCGCCGCCTCAGTTCCTCCCGTGCTTCTTCTTCCGCCGTCCCTTCTTCCCGCGCCCCTTCGCCAACCGCGCCTCCTGCGCCAGCTGCTGCTTGCGGATCTTCGCCCACGAATCGCGCAGGCTGACGGTGCGGTTGTAGACCAGCCGGCCCGGCTCCGACTCCACCTCGTCGCTGATGAAGTAGCCCACCCGCTCGAACTGGTAGCGGGTGCCGGGAGGATCCTCGGCGATGCTCGGCTCGACGCGCGCATCCGCGTGCACCACCAGGGAATCGGGATTCAGCTGCGCCAGGTAGTCGCCGCGGTCGGGATCCCGCGTGCGGAAGAGCCGGTCGTAGAGGCGCACCTCGCAGGGGCGCGAATGCTCCGCCGACACCCAGTGGATGGTGCCGCGCACCTTGCGCCCGTCCGTGGCCGAGCCGCCCCGGGTCTCCGGGTCGTAGGTGCAGCGGAGTTCCACCACCTCGCCCGCCTCGTCCTTCACCACCTCCTCGCAACGGATGAAGTAGCCGTAGCGCAGGCGCACCTCCCTGCCGGGGGCGAGGCGGAAGAAGCGGCGCGGCGGGTCCTCCATGAAGTCGTGGCGTTCGATGTAGAGTTCGCGCGTGAAGGGCACCGGGCGCGTTCCCTCGAGCGGCACGTCGTGCGGGTAGAGGGGCGCGTCCAGCCAGTCGGTCTCGCCCTCGGGGAAGTTGGTGATGACCACCTTGAGCGGCCGCTGCACGCACATGAGGCGGGGCACGCGCATGTTCAGATCGTCCCGGATGGCGTACTCGAGCTTGGCCGCATCCACCCGGTTGTCGGCCTTGGCCACGCCCACCAGGCGGCAGAAATTGCGGATCGCCTCAGCCGTCACGCCCCGCCGCCGGAGTCCCGACAACGTCGGCATGCGCGGGTCGTCCCATCCGCCCACGTGCCCGTCCTGCACCAGGCGCAGCAGCTTGCGCTTGGAGACGATGGTGTACTCGAGGTTGAGCCGCGCGAACTCGTACTGCCGGGGCACGGGCTCTGGAGCCTCAACCTCCTCCAGCAGCCAGTCGTAGATGGCCCGGTTGTTCACGAACTCGAGCGTGCACAGCGAGTGGGTGATGCCTTCGATGGAGTCGGAGAGGCAGTGCGCGAAGTCGTACATCGGGTAGATGCACCACTCCGATCCGGTCCGGTAGTGGTGCGCCCGGCGGATCCGATAGAGCACCGGATCCCGCATGATCATGTTGGGCGATGCCATGTCGATGCGGGCGCGCAGCACGTGCGCTCCATCCTCGAACTCGCCCGCCCGCATGCGCCGGAAGACGTCGAGGCTCTGCTCCACGGGACGATCCCGGTACGGGCTGGGGCGTCCGGGCTCGGTCACCGTGCCGCGATAGGCGCGGATCTCCTCCTCGCTCAGGCTGTCGACGTACGCCGAACCCTTCTCGATCAGCTGGACGCCGTAGTCGTAGAGCTGCTCGAAATAGTCCGAGGCGTGGCGCAGTTCGCTCCACTCGAAGCCCAGCCAGCGGATGTCGCGCTTGATTGCCTCGACGTAGCCGGCTTCTTCGGTCTCGGGGTTGGTGTCGTCGAAGCGCAGGTTGCAGGTGCCCCCGTTCTCGGCGGCGACCCCGAAGTCGAGGCAGATGGCCTTGGCGTGGCCGATGTGCAGCAACCCGTTGGGTTCGGGCGGGAAGCGGGTGGCGACGCGGCCGCCATGTTTGCCGCTGGCCAGGTCGGCGGCCACGATCTCGCGCACGAAGTCGCGCCCCGATGTGCGTCCGTCGCCGCGTCTCGATGGGCGTCCGTCGCCGCGCCCCGATGGCCGTCCGTCCCCCCGACCCGATGGCCGTCCGTCGCCGCGACCCGGTGCGCCCTTGCCCGCGCCACGGGATCGCCCGACCGCCGTCGTCGCCATTGCAGGTTCCCGCGTGCTCTTGTCCCCGCTCATGTCTCCCCTGCTCCCGGGCGATGCGCCAGCACGTCCAGCACGTAGTCGATGTCGGCCTCGGTGTGGTCGGCGTTGATCTGCGCGCGAATCTCCTCATCGCCGCGCGGAACCACGGGGAAGGCCAGACCGGTTGCCAGGATACCATGGTCGCGCAGATGGCGCACCAGCTCATGGGTGCGCGCCGTGTCGCGGATCATCAGCGGAACCACCGGGTGCTCGCCCTCCAGCACCTCGATTCCGAGCCGCACCAGGCCGTCCTCGAAGCGCCGGGTAAGCGCGTGCAGGCGCTCGAGCAGCCGCAGTCCCTCCTCGCTGTCGAGAATCGCGAGCGCCTTCAGCGCCGCCCTCGCCTCTCCGGGCGTGATCGGGTTGGAGTAGATGTAGAACGGGGCGCTCTCGCGCAGATGGCGCACCAGCGCGGCGTTGGTCGCCACGTAGCCGCCGTTCACCCCGAGCGCCTTTCCCAGGGTGGCCACCATGACGTCGACGGGAGGGGAGCCCGTGTACTCCTCGGTGCCCCGCCCGGTGGCGCCGATGGCGCCCACGCCGTGCGAATCGTCGAGCACCACCACCACGTTCTCGGGGAAGTCGTGGTCGTGGCGGTGGGCGATCTCCATGATCTCGTCCACGGGCGCGTGCACGCCGCGCATGCTGAAGATGCCGTCGGTGACCACGATGGCGCGGCGGGCCCTTCCAGCGGCCTGCGCGAGCGCCCGGTCCAGCGCACGCATGTCGAGGTGCGGGTACACCACCTTCGACAGGGGACGCGCGAGCCGGACCGCGTTGATGATGGAATTGTGATTGAGCTCGTCGGAGATGAGCGCCGTTCCGGAGTCGATCAGCGACACCAGGCAGCCCACCACCGCCGCGTAGGCGGAGGAGAAGAGAATGGCCGCGTCGCGCCCGTGGAAGCGCGCCAGCCGCCGTTCCAGCTCCACGTGCGCGGCGTAGGTTCCGCTGATGAAGCGCACCGCCCCCGGACCCGCTCCCGACGCCCGCGCCTCCGCTTCCTCCGCCGCGATGACATCGGGGCGCAGGCCCATCCCCAGGTAGGAGTTGGAGTTGAGGCGAATGAAGCGACGTTCGCCCTCGCCCTCCAGCCGTACCCGGGGACCGCGCTCCCCGCGCGGCATCTCCACGGCGGTGACCACGGCTTCCGCGCCCTTGGCGGTGCCCTTCCGTTCGAGTTCGCGGACGTGGCCGTCCAGCACGGCGGTCAGGCGGTCGAGGGGCATCGGGTCTCCGGGGCTATCGAGGAACGGTCGGGCGCCGGTTCGGAATACCGGGAGACGCGGATCCCCGCTGGCGCAGGTGTGCGACCATTTCCGCAGTCATCGCGGCGATATCGTATTCCGGCCTCCAGCCCCACTCCTCCCGGGCTACGGAGTCGTCAATGCGCCGCGGCCAGGAGTCGGCGATGGCCTGTCGCAACGGATCCACCCGGTACTCCATGCGGAAGTGCGGCAGGTGGCGCGCGATCTCCGCGGCGAGCATCCGGGGCGTGAACTGCATGGCGGCGATGTTGCAGGCGTTTCGGTGCGTGAGCCGAGAGGGGTCGGCCTGCATAAGCTCGATCGCGGCGCGGACGGCGTCCGGCATGTACATCATGTCCAGTTGCGTGTCCGCCCGCAGCGGGCAGGTATAGGCGCCGCGCGCGACCGCGGCCTGGAAGACCTCGACCGCATAGTCGGTGGTGCCGCCGCCCGGCTCGGCCACGTGGGAGATCAACCCCGGAAAGCGCAGGCCGCGGGTGTCGACCCGGTAGCGCAGGTGGTAGTAGTCGCAGATCATCTCCCCCGCGGCCTTGGTGATGCCGTACATGGTGGTGGGCCGCTGGGCCGCGTCCTGCGGTACCAGATCGAGCGGGATGGAGGGGCCGAAGCTTGCGATCGTGCTCGCGAAGAAGACGGCCGAGTCCTCCGCGCGCGCGGCCTCGAGGACATTGAGCAGCCCGCCGAGGTTCACGCGGTACGCCAGCCGGGGCCGCTCCTCCCCGGTCACCGACAGCAGGGCCGCCAGGTGGAATACGGTGTGCGGGCGGAAACGGCGCACCGCAGCCAGCACGGCCTCGCCGTCCGTACAGTCGAGGGGCTCGAAGGGGCCGCCCAGCGTTGCGGCGGCGTCCGGACGCAGGTCCGTCGCGAGCACGTTCTCCTGCCCGTACCGGGCGCGCAGCGCCACAACCAGTTCGGTGCCCACCTGGCCGCCGGCGCCGATCACCAGAGCCCGCTTCATGCGGAGATGCCCTCGCGGGTCGTCCCGGTTCGGGTGGTCAGGTCCATGATCGAGGTGTCCAGGTCAAGTTGGGTCGGTTACAAGCTGTGTGTGGTCGGTGACGGGATTCCCGCGAGCCACCCCGCGGCTATCGCTTTCGAAGCGGCCGGCTGGGCCTCAGCTCGACCCGGCTGGGAAGCGCCCGTCCGGGATAGGCCAGCAGGTCCGTTACCGCCCGGGCCACGTCCTGCCCGTCCAGCTTCCAGTCGTGATCGGCGGACTGGCCGCGGAACCCGGTGTTGACGCTGCCGGGCATGATGAGGCTCACCCGGATGTCCCGGTGGCGCAGGTCGAGCATCATCGCTTCGGTCATGCCGAGCAGGCCGAACTTGCTGGCATTGTACCCCGCTCCTCCGGCGAAGGCGTGCCGGCCCGCAAGCGAACCGATGTTGATGATCCAGCCTCCGCCGTCGGCCGTCAGATGCGGCACCGCAGCCCTGGAGCCGTAGAAGACGCCGCCGAGGTTGGTGTCGATCTGCTCGCGCCAGTCCTCAATGGAGAGTTCGTCGATGGGGGCGAAGTGGCCCCAGCCGGCGTTGTTCACCAGGACGTCCAGCCGCCCGAAGCGTTCCGCCGCGGAATCGACCAGCCGCCGGCACGCCGCCGGATCGCGCACGTCGCAGGGGATTCCAATGGCGTGTCCGCTACCCAGGGCATCCACCTCGGCCGCGACTCGATGCACGTCCGCGGCGCTTCTGGAGCTCACCGCGACGTCGGCCCCGCCCCGAGCGAGAGCCCGCGCGATCTCCAGGCCGATGCCGCGCGTGCTCCCCGTGACGATGCACGCTCTTCCGGTGAGCATATCGGTTCCACTCATCTCGTTTGCCGCCTGCTGCGGGCTCCGGTAGCTTCTCCGGGTTCTCTCACGGCGCCCTTCGCGGGCGCTCGCAGACTCGAATGGTGGCCGCATGCGGCCCGGAGGAAAAGGGGGATCCGAGGCAGGTGAGCCACTCCTCCTCCACGAGCGGTCCGGAGCCGTCCGCGGCCCGCCTCGAACCCACCCGGGAGGACGCCCCGCGCCCGGAAACCAGGGTGGCTCTGGTGACGGGCGGAGCCGTGCGCGTCGGGCGCGCCATCACCCTCGCGCTGGCGGACGCGGGCCTCGACGTGGTAGTCGGATACCACGGATCCGCCGCCGCGGCGCGCGAGGTCGTGGCGGAGGTGGAGGGCGGGGGGCGGCGCGCCCTCGCCGTCCGCGCCGACCTTGCCACCAGCGCCGGCGCGCGGCGGCTGGCCGCGGCCGCGACCACCGCGTGGGGGCGCCTCGACCTGCTCGTCAACAATGCCTCCACCTTCTTCGCCACGCCGTTCGACCAGGTCGGCGAGGAGGAGTGGGACCAGGTGATGGCAGTCAACCTGAAGGCGCCCTTCCTGCTCATCCAGGCCACCGCGGCGGCGCTCGCCGCACGCCGGGGCAACGTGGTCAACATCGTCGATCTGTCGGCGCTGAGGCCGTGGTCGCGCTACCCCCACCACTCGGTCTCCAAGGCCGCGCTCGCCCACCTCACCCGGGTGGCGGCCCGGTCGCTGGCCCCCCGGGTGAGGGTTAACGCGATCGCGCCCGGTTCCGTGCTTCCCGAGGAGGACGCCTCCCCGGAAGCCGTCCGCGCCGCCGCCGCACGCATCCCCCTCGGCGGCTGGGGGTCGCCCGCGGACGTGGCGCGCACGGTGCTGTTTCTCGACCGCTCGCCCTTCATGACCGGCGAGGTGATCGTGGTGGACGGGGGCACGCACGCCGCTACCTGACGGATCCCGGAGCATTCGGTCTCGGGGAGCGCCGGCTCTCATGCCGCCAGTCCCGGGCAAGGCCTGCCGCTACGAGGCGCCGTTCTCCGCCGGCCCCCCGTGCGCCAGCCAGCGCTCGGCGTCCAGCGCGGCCATGCAACCCGTTCCCGCAGCGCTCACCGCCTGGCGATAATGGTCGTCCATCACGTCCCCGGCCGCGAACACGCCGGGCACCGAGGTGTCGGTGCGCCACGGGGTCGGCAGCTCGATGTAGCCGTTGGGCTTGAGGGCCACCTGCCCGCTCAGAAAGCCGGTGTTGGGGGTGTGGCCGATGGCCACGAACATTCCGCCCGCCTCCAGCGTGCTCTCCTCCCCGGTCACCGTATCGCGCAGACGCAACCCGGTGATCACGTCATCGCCCACGACTTCGGTCACCACCTTGTTCCACAGGAACTCGATCTTCTCGTTGTCGAAGGCGCGCTGCTGCATGATCGCCGAGGCGCGCAGCTGGTCGCGCCGATGGATCACGAGCACCCTGCCCGCGAACTTGGCCATGTAGGTCGCGTCCTCGATGGCGCTGTCGCCGCCGCCCACAACGGCCACGACCTGGCCACGGAACCACGGAAGCGCCCCGTCGCACACGGCGCACGCGGAGACCCCGCCCCCGCTCTGCGCCAGGCGCTCCTCGTTGGGCACCCCGAGCCAGCGTGCGTTGGCGCCGGTGGCCACGATCACCGAGTCGGTCAGGAGTTCCTCCCCCCTCCCGGTGACCAGGCGCTTGGGCTGCCCGACCAGCTCCACCTCCACGATGTCGTCGGTGATCACGCGCGTGTCGAAGCGCACCGCCTGCGCCCGGAAGGCATCCATCATCTCGGGTCCGGTCACCCCCTTGGGAAAGCCGGGGTAGTTCTCGACCTCGGTGGTGAACATGAGCTGTCCCCCCGGGATCATTGTCCGGCTGCCCGCCCCCTCCACGACCAGGGGCGACAGGTCGGCGCGCGCCGCGTAGATGGCCGCCGTCCACGCCGCCGGCCCCGACCCGATGATCACGACCCGTTCGTGCTGTGCTGTCATCTTTCGTCCCTTCTCCCGTATTCCAAAGCCGAATCCCGCGCGCCGCGCGCCGGCTACTTGTCCTTGAAGATCTTGAGGTTGGTCGAGTGCCCGGGGTTCACGCGTGCCTTCGGATCGACGCGCCGTATCGCGTTGTTGACCGCGATCGCCGCCTCGGCGAAGCCGGTGGCGATGAGGTCGAGCTTGCCCGGATAGCTGACCAGGTCCCCGGCCGCATATACGCCGGGACGGCTGGTTTCCATCAGCTGGCCCACCACGATGCGCTTCCCATCCGATTCGAGCCCCCAGCTCTTGATCGGCCCCAGGTCCGGCTTGAAGCCCAGGAACGTCAGCACCGCATCCACCTCGAACGACTCCTCGTCATCGCTCCGGTTGTCGAAGATGGTGCACCCCTCGACCCTTCCATTGCCGTGGATCTCGCCCACTTCCCAGAAGACCTTCAACTCCAGTTCGCCCGACTTCGCGGCTTCCTCGAGCCGGGCCACCGATGTCTCGTGCGCCCGGAAGACGGCCCGTCTGTGCACCACGACCAGCCGCTCGACGATGTCCTTCAGGATCAGCGCCCAATCCAGCGCGGAATCGCCTCCTCCGACGATCACGACCCGCTTTCCCCGATAGACCTCGGGATCGCGCACCGAGTACTCGACCCCCCGGCCCAGAAGTTCCTCGTAGCCGGGGCACTTGAGCACCATGGGTTCGAAGGCGCCCTTGCCGCCGGCGATCAGCACCGTGCGGGTGCGGTATTCGGAAGAGGCGCCCTCGAGGACGAAGCCCTCGTCCTCCTCGCGAAGCCCGCGCACCTCCTCGTCCAGCACCACGTCGGCGCCGAACTGGAGACCCTGGTCCACCAGCTCCCGGGCCAGGGTCTTGGCGCGCACCTTGGGGAAGCCGCCCACGTCGAAGATGAATTTCTCGGGATACAGGGCCGTGAGCTGCCCGCCCAGCTCGGGGAGCGAGTCTACGATGCGGCAGGACATGCCGCGCATCCCGGCGTAGAAGGCCCCGAAGAGGCCGGTCGGACCTCCCCCGATGATGGTCAGGTCGACGATGTCTTTCATGGTCAGAAGATGGACAGGCGCACGTATCGTCCCGGGTTTTCGCGGAAGTCCTCGAGCAGCAGGCTGAGCTGCATCAGCACCGACTGGGTCTGGACGGCAACCGTGGAGTCGGCAAGGAGTTGGGCCAGCGTGCCCTCGCCGGCCTCCAGTTCGCGCCCGATGCGCTCGAAGCGGACCAGGGTGGAGTCGGCGAACTGCAGCGTGGTGGCGAGCCCGGTCGTGGTCTCGCGCAGATCGGTGGCCAGCTGCCTGAACTCGCTGGCGGTCACGCGCGTGTCGCCGACGATGGAATCGACGACGCCACCTGAAAGCAGCCGCTCCACTTCGCCCAGAGTGCTGGTCGCCAGCGCCGCCGCCTGCGCGACCTCGTTGGTGGAGGTGCGGACATTCTCGACCAGGTCCTCGACGGCGCCGATCTGGGCGTCGGCCAGTTCGGCCACCTGCTCGCTGACCCTGCCCACGTTCTCGATGACGATTCTCAGGTTGGCGGCGGTCTCCTCGGTGAAGGCGACCTCCACCCGGTCGGTGATGGTGGCGAGGTTCTCGGCGATCTGGTCGGCCGTGGCGGTGAGGCGGGACAGGTCGGCGATGGCGAAGCCGGGCAGAACCTCGGGATCCGCGGGTTGGAAGAAGTCCAGGCGCGGGTGGGCCGAGCGTGACACGATCTCTGCGCCCCAGTCGCCGAACATCGATTCGGGCGCGATGAGTACGGCGGCGTCGGCGGGCAGCTGCAGGCCGGCGTTGATGGCGAGGCCGATCCGCACCGCGGCTCCGTCCGGTTCGACGGCGATGCCGTTCACGCGGCCGATCGTCACTCCGCGCAGCTTCACCGAGGCGCCGTCGGTGAGCTGTCCCACGCCGCTGAAGAGCGCCTCGACCGTCGTCGTGCCCCCCGTCAGGCGATACCCGCGAAGCCAGAAGCTCCCCGCCACCGCGACCACGACGCTCAGCAGAATGACGGCTCCGACCCACACCTCATTGCGTCTCATGCCATCGTCTCCATCAGTTCCGGAGCCCCTTCGATGAACGATCTGACCACGGGGTCCCCGGAGATCCGGATTTCACCCGGCGCGCCATGGGCCCGCAGCCGCCCGTCGTGCAGGAATGCCATGGAATCGGCCACCTCGTAGGCGGTCTTGAGATCGTGCGTGACCACCAGTCCGGTGGCCCCGATCTCCTCCCGCAACCTGAGGATCAGGCGACCGATCACCGTTGTCGTCACCGGATCGAGTCCGGTCGTGGGCTCGTCGTAGAGGAGATACCGGGGACGGGTCGCGATCGCGCGCGCGATCCCCGCCCTCTTGCGCTGCCCCCCGGAGATCTCCGCCGGATAACGGTCTCCCAATTCTCCGAGGTCCACAAGCTCCAGGCTCTCGGCGGCCCTTCTGCGGATATCCCGGCTACTCAGGCCGGGCATCCGGCGCAGCCCCATCTCGACGTTGTGGGCGAGCGTCATGGAATCGAAGAGAGCCGCGAACTGAAAGACAAAGCCGACCCTGCGCCGCAGTGCGTACAGGGCCTCCTGCCCCAGTTCGCCAACCTCGTGGCCGTCGACGGTCACGCTTCCCCGGTCGGCGGCGAGCAATCCCACGATATGCTTCAGCACGACCGACTTGCCCGCCCCGGAGGCGCCGATCAGCGCCACCGTGGCTCCCTCGGGCACGTCCAGGTCGAAGTCGTCCAGCACGACCTTCCTGCCGAACGCCTTGTGCACGCCGCGCAGACGGATCACAGCAGTACGGCGGCCCAGAAGGCGTCGAACACCAGGATCACCATGCTGCTCGCGACCACGGCCGAAGTGGCGGCGCGCCCCACCCCCGCGGCGCCTCCGCGGGTGCGGAAGCCGAAGAAGCATCCCAGCGACGTCACCGTCAAACCGAACGAGAACGACTTGATCACCGAAAAGACCACGTCGAAAGGCACGAAGAAGGTCTCGAGTCCCCGCACGAACTCGGGCGTGGACATGTCCAGAAGCTGTATGGCGGTCAGCCAGCCGGCCACGATGCCCAGCGCCGACGCCAGCAGGGTGACCGCCGGGAACATCACGCCGCCCGCGAGGACCCGGGGAAGCACCAGGTACGCCGCCGGATCGTAGGCCATGGTCTCCAGCGCGTCGATCTGCTCGGTCACCCGCATGGTCCCCAGCTCGGCGGCGATGCTCGCGCCCACCCTGCCCGCCAGCGCCAGCCCGGTCAGCACGGGTCCCAGCTCGATGATCATGGTCTTACCGACCAGGCTGCCCACCAGGTAGACCGGTACCGCCCCGGTGAAGGTGTAGGAAGCCTGAAGCGCCAGCACGATGCCGGTGAAGGCGGCGATGAAGAGCGCGATGGGCACCGAGTCGACGCCGATGCGCATCATCTGTTCGAAGACGAGCTTCCCCCAGATCCGCACCGCGCGCAGTCCGCGGATGGTGTCCTGCATGAGGACGCCCCATTCGCCAACCGTCGCCGCAAACCGTACGGCTGCGCGCCCGGTGGCGCCGACGAAGTCCAGCGTCTTGCCCGGCATATGCGTGAAGATAGAGGAAATCGGGGTCCAGGTGTCACCCCTGGGTACTCCGGTCGCCCCTGAAAATGTCCCGGTCCGGCGCGCCTTCTACGGGGGAGGGGGGAGCCCGTTTTCCAGCGTGAAGACGACCTCGTCGTCTCTGGTCGCCGGATGTCCGGAAGGCAGGTGGCACACGACCTGGACACGCTTCACCGAGGTCTGGGCGCCGCTTACCGAAACCTCGAAGTCGATGCCCTGCTCGTGCGAGGTGATCCGGGTTCGAACCCGTTTCCCCGGAGAGGCCCGGCGAACCGAGGCGGGATTGCGGAAGAGGGTCTTGGTGGACTGCCTCCCCGACGCCAGGCAGCGGGTCACGGTGATGCGCCTCAGGCAGTCGGGCTGGTAGCTGATCGCGTAGCGGAAGCCTCGCTGATCGCGTCCCCGACCCTCCCGGTTGTGTCTCGGCAAGGCGCCTCCGATCCCTTGACCCCTCCGATCCCTTGACCCCCTGAATTGGCCCGCTTAACATCCCGGCGACCCACCGAGGATGCAAGCCCCTCCGAAGCACCTCAACGCCTCCCGCCCGCCTCCCGCTCACAGCCCTCCCCGACGCCATCCCGCCAGCGCCGCCGTGTTCACGGTCCGCGTCCCCCGTCTTTCCGATCGGAGTTCCCCTTGGACATTGCCGAACTCAAGAGCAAGAAGGTCAGCGAGCTTCATGAGCTGGCCAGCGAGCTGCGCATCCCGAACTATTCCGGGCTGCGCAAGCAGGATCTCATCTTTCGCATCGAGCACAAACTTCTCGACAGCGACGTCGTCCTCCGCGGCGAAGGCGTGCTTGAAATCCTCCCCGAGGGCTACGGGTTCCTGCGCTCACAGAGCTGGAACTACCTCTACGGCCCCGATGACATTTACGTAAGTCCTTCGCAGATCAAGCGATTCGACCTTCGCACGGGCGATACCATCCTGGGTCAGGTGCGTCCTCCCAAGGAAGGCGAGCGCTACCTGGCGCTGCTCAAGGTGGAGAACGTCAACTTCGAACCGCCCGACAGTGCCAGGCATCGGATGACGTTCGACAACCTGCGCCCGCGCTATCCCGACGAACGGCTGCGGCTGGAATGCTCCAGGGGTGACATGTCCACGCGCGTGGTGGACCTGGTGGCCCCCATCGGCAAGGGGCAGCGGGGGCTGATCACCTCCCCGCCCAAGGCGGGCAAGACGATGCTGTTGCAGAAAGTGGCCAACTCGATCAGCGAGAATCACCCCGAGGTGCACCTGATCGTGCTGCTCATCGACGAACGGCCGGAGGAAGTCACCGACATGGAGGAGAACGTCGATGCCGAGGTGATCGCCTCCACATTCGACGAGTCGGCGGAGCGCCACACGCAGGTCGCGGAGATGGTGCTCGAGAAAGCCAAGCGGCTGGTGGAACACGGAAAGGACGTCGTGATCCTGCTGGACTCGATCACCCGCCTGGCGCGCGCCTACAACATCACCGTGCCGCACTCGGGGAAGATCCTGTCGGGAGGCGTGGACTCGAACGCCCTGCACAAACCGAAGAGGTTCTTCGGAGCTGCGCGCAACATCGAGAAGGGCGGGTCGTTCACCATCATCGCCACCGCCCTGATCGACACCGGAAGCCGCATGGACGAGGTGATCTTCGAGGAGTTCAAGGGCACCGGCAACATGGAGCTGGTGCTCGACCGCAACATCTCCGACAAGCGCGTCTTCCCGGCCATCGACATCAACCGTTCGGGCACACGCAAGGAAGAGCTGCTGCTCACCGAGACCGAACGCAACCGGGTGTACCTGCTGCGCAACTTCCTCTCCGGCATGCCGGTCGCGGAAGCCATCGAGTTCCTGCTCGAGCGCATGAGCCGCACCAAGACCAACCAGGAGTTCCTGGATTCGATGCAGGCGGGGTAGCCAGTTCCCCTCCAGGAGCGCCGATTCGACTGCGAACGCCCGCGGAGTCCGGCGGACGGCGGTTTTCCGGGGCCGGTGACCCTACGGACGCGCGCAGGAGGGGAAGACGACCGGGCGGCCGAAGCTTGTCCACTCCCCGCACGGCCTGCCGGACCGCCAGGCGCCCCGCTCGGCCAGCGCGCCGCGCGTCCAGTACGACTCGTAGGGCCCGTCGAGTTCGCCGTTCGTGTAGTTCTCGCGCACCGAGAGCAAGCCGGACTTGAAGTACATCTCCGCGGGTCCGTGCAGGACGCCGTCCTGGTAGGTCTCCCGGCCGGAGAGCCGGCCGTTCTGGTGGAACCACTCGTGCAGGCCCGTCCAGCGACCTTCGGCGAGTGTGCCTCTCTCGCGCACGACGTCCGCCGACCACATGCGTTCCACCGGGCCGCTGTAGGGCTCGAGGGTGCCCGGTTCGACATGGACGCCCCCGCGGTCGATGAGGCGGTCGAGGTCCATCGCTTCCTGAGCGGCGGCCGGGACGGCGCCAGCCACCGTGGCCACCACCACCGCCGCCACGGTCACGAGGCCGAGCAGCTTCATCGCATTCCGGCGGCGTCGGTTACGGTCACTGCCACGTAGCCGTTGCTCCAGCAGCACTGGTCGCCCCCCGAGCTGTCGTTGGCGCCGAAGTTGTCGACGCGCGCGCGCAACAGGTATTCGCCGGGCGCGGTGAAGGTCACCAGGGTGCCGGCTTCTCCGGTGCCGGGAATCGTGATCTGCTGCGGCTCGAAGATCACTTCATCGGCCGGCCCCTGGTGCTTGAACCAGGTGACCCGCACCTCGACCTCCCTGTTCACCTCGTCGTCCGGAGCTCGCTCCGACACCTCCGACGCCCACAGCGTAATCGAGAGCGGCTCGCCCACGGCCGCGGTGCGCGGCTCGGAATGCGCGCCCTGGACGTGCTGGCCCACCTCTCCGTCGTCTCCGAACCGCACCAGCGGAGGCACCGACCCCATCGCGCGCGGCCCGTAGTCGAGCTGGAGCGCGTCGATCCCCACCCGGGCGGGGGTGGAGTAGGTCACGCCGTTGCTCGTGATGGTCCACACCACCCGCCGGCTGGTATCCGCATAGCTCTCGGGCACGGTCACCGAGAAGACACCGCGGTCGCGCCGGGGCCGCACCGGGAAGTGGGTGGGCTGGTCTCCGTCGAACTCGGCCGGCTCGATGAAGTTGTCGGAGCCGAGCGGGATTTCGAGGATCTCCTCGGTGTTCAGGTTGAAGAAGCCGTAGGAGAAGGTGAAGGTGCCGTCGTCATTCCGGTACCAGCCCTCGAAGAAGGGCGCCACGGGTTCGCCCCTCGGCGGGATTGGCGCGAGCGGGAGTCTTTGCACCTGCTGCGCGCCCAGCGGGACCGCCGCCAGGACAGCGAGCGCCGTGGCTATGCCAAGTCTCGGTTGCAGGGTTCTCATTTCTCTCTCCGAGCATCGACTGGACACGGTCGGCCGTGATGCGCCGCCGACTACAATGGGAAGGAGCCCCCCACATCCGCGGTGAGCTCCTTCCTTGTTCCGAGGCCGGCCCCGGCGCTCCCCGGGAGGAAGGCGCGGAGTCGGCCGGATTTCGTCAACGCGACCCGCTGCTCCCGTCGCTCACCACCCTGGCCCTGGCCTCACGCTCCTCGACGAGGCGCTCGTAGCCTTCCTCCGTCAAATGGGTCACGGCCAGCCACGCGTGCGACATCTCGTCGGTCGTGCGGCTCCCGCGCGCGTACCAGATCTCGGCATCCGGGTTGAGCGGGTTGTCCTCGGTGTTGTCGTACCAGCCCGTCATGACCAGGACCGTTCCCTCGGGGAGCAGGGGAGCCGAGTCATCGCCGTAGATGTAGCTGTGATGCCAGCGGGCGTTGAAGTCGGTGACCATGCTGATCAGCTCTTCACGACCGTCCGGATAGATGGCCCGTATCGACATGGCGTGCAGGTGCACGTGCCCGTGGGGCTGGAAGCTGTCGAGGCGCACCGGATGATCCCATCTCTTGAATCCCTGGGTCATCGCGGTGCCGCCCGGAGCCAGCGCGATATCGCCCCGCAGCGGATAGAGGCGCAGGTCCTGCTCGAATTCGGGCGTGTAGCCTTCTTCGTGGAACCAGATGCCCAGTTCGACCTCGTCGTCCGGCACTTCGTAGCCCATGGGATAGTAGTGGGCGTCCCACTCGATCATGTCGTTCGACTTCAGGAGGCGCCCGGCGTCGGCCGGAACGATCTCGCCGACCTTGCCCATGGCGTACTCGGAGAGGCTGGCGACGCGCTGGTAGTCACCCTCCTCGTCGAGCCTGAGGAGGCGAGGAATGGCGTGGTGCACCACCTGACGTCCGCCGGGGAAGGAGGGGCGGGTCTCGAAGGCGCGCACCCAGCGGTCTTCACCCAGGCCGGTCGGGACCCGCGGGCGCCACCAGGTGTCGCCGCCCTCGGCCGGAACCGTGAACGGCTTCGATTTGATGACGTGATCGGGCGGACCGAGGATGTGTTCCAGCTGCCACATCTGCCTGTCCGGCCACTCCGCGGGCGGCGGCATGTCCGCCGGGTCGCCCTCGGGCGAGCCCGCGTCGACCCAGGCGACGATGGTCTCGATGTCGTCCTGATCCAGGCGCCAGTCGTCCTTGATGTCCTGGATGCCGACACCCACGTCGAGGTGGTAGGGCGGCATGAGGCGCCGCGACACCTGCTCGCGAATCCGGCGGGCGTAGCGGCGCACATCCCGGTAGGTCACGAACGACATCGGGGCCACCGACGATTCCCGGTGGCAGATCTGGCAGTTCTCCTGCACGATGGGGGCGATGTCGCGCGTGAAGGTGATCTCCGGTTCGTCCCCGTTGGTCGACTGCGCCGCCAGAGCGCCTGGAACCAGTAGCGCGGCGCACAGCAGGGCAGGCAGCAGCGTGCGGCCGGAATACCCGGAACTGATCATGGTTTCCTCCTGTCGGGCGTCGTGCGGCGGTGGCGCTCGAAGTAGAGCGGCCCGCAAGCGATTCTATTCGTCCAGTACGCTCTCGTACCTCGGATTCACGACGAACTGCTGATCCTGAAAAATCTTCCTGTCCCACGGAAATATTACGGTGGAACCGGTCTCCAGCGCAAAGTAGTCGGGCTTGTAGCCGCGCGGGCGCGCGAAGCAGGTCGCGGTGCGAACTTCGGCCGGTCCGACATCACGCACGGCGGCGAGCCCCAGCCGCAGGGTCTCTCCGGAAGTGGTGATCTCGTCCACGAGCAGCACCCGCCGCCCGGCGGCGACGCGGGGAGCGGCATCGAGTACCTCCGGGCGCTCGCGGATGGAGTTGTCGGTCCCCCGGCGCGAGATTCTCATCGAGTGGAAGTCGAGGCGCAGCATGGACGCGACGATGGCGCCCGGAATGACGCCCGCGCGAGCGATGCCGACGACCAGGTCGGGCCGGTGTTCGCGCGCGACCTTGAGCGCGAGCGCCCGGCACAGCTCCCCGAACATCTCCCAGGATACTTCCAGATAATCTCCGGTCGGATCCGAAAAGCGGGGCTGGTTGTATCTGGATGGCATGTCGGCCCGTGATGTGCGGGGATGCGATGCGGACCGGCTGCGCCGGACTTCTATCCCGGCGCGGTTCCGGGCAGAGGAAGTTAGGGGTAGTCGATGGGCCACGCCACCGAGCGACCGCCGGTCGCGCGCCCGCCCGCCAACCGGCATTTTGCGGCCGGGGAGAGTCGCTCGACCGCCCGCCAGCGCCGAGGGAATATGACCAGCACCGAACACACCGAAGACCCGCAGGCCCTTGCGGACCAGCGGCTGGAGGCCGCGCTCGCACAGACCGGCGCGCGCGACCCGCGAGCCCTGTGCAGGGAGCGCCTGAGGGCGCTGAAGGACATCGACGCGGCCGCCTTCGAGCAGGCGATCGGCCACTATCGCGACCGGCTGGTCCCCGCGATCGCCGCGGGCGAAGAGCCGTTCACCGCCTGGGTCGAGTACGGGCGCACGATCGCCCGGCTCACCTTCGACGGACGGACCGTCGCCATCGATCGGACGGGGCTCGCGCGCGAATTCTCGATCCCGGCCGATCCAGAGGCTCTGGTGCTGCACCTGCCCCGGGGCGGGAAAGGGCGAGCCCTGCTGGTGGCTCAGCCGAGCGATCCGTCGCCGGCGCAGCGGGCGACCTGCGACCTGCTGGTTGACGGGCGTTCCACCTTGGCGGAAGGTTAGGGCAGCCAGGAGAGCCAGGGATGGACGAGCAACGAGTCTACACGCCGCGCAACGTAGCATGGAGCCCGCGCCCGGGATGGGCCACCGTGCGTCTCGTGGGCACCTGCGCGGACCGCTCGCTGAGGCGCGGTCGGGTGGTGATGCATCTGCCGAGCGACGACTACCATTCGATCCCCGGGCACGACCAGGGGCTCGAGCCCGAACGTATCGTCATCGTGCTCGCGGAAGCCACCCACCTCATCGAGGACGACCTGCACCTGGTGCCCGAAGGCGCGGTGGTGGCGGTGGGCGAGCCTCTGCCCTGAAGCCCGGGAGGCCTCGTCTGAAGGCCCGGCGGAGTCCCGCCGGCAGGCCGCCGGCGAGTATGGCTACGCCGCGCCCGGCAACCCCTCGCGAAACGCCTCCGTCAACCGCTTCGCCACGGGCCCCACCTTTCCGTCGCCGACCGGCCGCCCGTCGATCTCCACGATGGGATGCACCTCCGTGGTGGTGCCCGTCAGGAACGCCTCGCTCGCCGACGCCAGCTCCTCCACCGCGAGGGGGCGCAACTCGACCGGAATTCCCAGTCCGGCCGCCAGCTCCAGCACGTACTCGCGGGTGATTCCGTGCAGGATCTGGTGGGTGGCCGGGTGGGTCACCAGCCCGCCGCCGCTTACCGCGAAGAAGTTGCTGTGGGCTCCCTCGATGGCGACCCCGTCGCGCACCAGGATGACGTCGTCGACCCCGGCGTCCACGGCCGACTGCATTGCCAGCACGTTGGGCAGGAGAGCGATGCTCTTGATGTCGACCCTGGCCCAGCGCCGGTCGGGCGCGGTGATGGCCCGGTAGCCTCGCTCCCAGGTCGCCGTGGGGGGCCGCTGGTGCGGGCGGGCGTAGGCGTACACCGTGGGCTCCACGGCGTGCGCCGGGAAGTAGTGGGTCCGGGGAGCCGTGCCCCGCGTGACCTGCATGTAGACGTAGGCAAAGTCGGCGGCGGCTAGACCATTCACCTCCAGCAGCCGCTGCTTGATGGCGGGCAGCCCTCCCGTGTCGTACTCGATGCGCAGCGCTGCCAGGCCTCGCGCCATGCGCGCGAGATGGCGGTCTCCGCGAAAGAAACGTCCCCCGTACGCGGGGGTGACCTCGTAGATCCCGTCGGACAGGAGGAATCCGCGGTCATCCGCCGCTACGCGGGCTTCATCCCTCGGCAGGTACTCGCCGTTCAGGTAGACGGTGTCCACGTCACGACCCGTCGTTTCTGCCCAGCCGCTCGAATTCCTCGAGGAGCTGCGCTTCCTGTATCGGCGCGACCGAAGCGGAAGACCCGGCGTCGGCATCGTCGGCTTCCGCGTCTACCTCGGAGGGGGCGTCGCCGGACCCCTCACCGGCGGTGAGCTGCCGGGGAGCCTCGGGTGCTCCGCCCGGGAGCAGCCCCATCTGTGCCTTCAGCGCCAGCAGGCGGTCGTCCAGCGCGGCACCCTCGCCGCCCGATTCCAGCCTCGTGAATTCATCCTCGAGCGAATCCCCCGTCAGTGCCTCGGTGACTTCCGCCTGAGCGAGGCTGCGGCGCTCCTCTTCCTCGATCTTGGCCGCCATGCGGTTGAACGCCTCGAACGCCGACTGGTCCGAAAGCCCGGACATGGTGGCGTGGATGCGCTTCTGCGCCTGAGCCCGCTTCTGCTTCGCGATCAGGAGGTTCCGCTTGCGCTTCGCCTCCTCGATCTTGTCGTTCAGCGTCCGGAGCGATGCCTTGAGCTTCTCCGTCTCTTCCTTCTGGGCGCGCCAGGTCTGCTCCAGCGCCCCTGCGCGCTGGGTGTGTTCCTGCTGTCGGCTCAGAGCCTGCATGGCGAGGTCGTCGCGGCCCTCCCTGACGGCCAGCTCCGCCCGCTTCTTCCACGCCTGGGCCTGCTTGACCTCGGCATCGAGCTGGGCTCCGAGCTTGCGCTCGTCCGCGATCGCTCCCGCGACATCGCGCTTCGCCTTGGCGAGCTGGTCCCGCATGTCGAGGATGATCTGGTTGAGCATCTTCTCCGGGTTTTCCGCCTTCGCGATCAGGTCGTTCATGTTCGACTTGATAAGCGTCGACAGCTTCTGGAAGATTCCCATGAGTTCAGCCCTCCATCGCCTGCGGTACGCTGCCTGCCTGCGCAAGCTCGCGGATTCTGCCCATGTGACTCGACGCCGCGAGCTGGAGGCTCTCGATCGAGGCCTGCAGCTCGGTGAAATCGAGGTTTTCGAGTTCGAGGGTATCGGTGAGGATGAGCTCTCCCTCCTCGATGCCGTACGCTCCATGCACGATGTCGGTCGCGTTGAGCTCCAGCAGCGTCCGGTAAAGCCCGGTGAGCTCGTCCTCCGGCTCCGCCGGAAGATCCATCATCTTGAGGCGCAACACCAGCACGGGGTCCGAATGGTGGACCACCACGCCCGCGCCGCCGTTGTCGCCATGTGCGAGGAACATGCCCTCGTCGACCTCTTCATAGTCCAGATCCATGCGGATCAGGAAGCCCTCGATATCCTCTCGACTTACCATGACTTCACTCCGTCTCCGTCTCCGGGGCAGGCGGTTCCGCCTGCTCGTGGTGTCAGCTGCCCGCCGGATGGGCGCTGCAGGCCGCGGCGCGACCGGGATGCCGCACCATCCGACGGCATAACCTAGCAAATTGCGGACGCGAACGCGCCGGTTCCGGTTTCGCGAAGAGGGGTCGGTCCGTGGATGCATCCGCGCGAAGGCCGGGGGGAGTTGGTCCATGGGGTGCTACGCCCTCCGGCGCTCCCGTTCCCGGCCCGGCAATACATCCGTCAGGAAGGCCCCCGTGTAGGAGGTCGGGTGCGCGGCGACGTCCTCGGGTGTCCCGGCCGCGACCACCCGCCCTCCGCCCGCGCCTCCCTCCGGGCCGAGGTCGATGAGCCAGTCGGCGGTCTTGATCACGTGCAGGTTGTGCTCGATCACCACCACCGTGTTGCCGCGGTCGACCAGGCGGTGCAACACCTCCAGCAGGACGCGCACGTCCTCGAAGTGCAGCCCCGTGGTGGGTTCGTCGAGGATGTACAGGGTCCTGCCGGTCGCACGCTTGGAGAGCTCGCTCGCCAGCTTGACCCGCTGTGCCTCGCCGCCCGACAGGGTCGTCGCCGGCTGGCCCAGCCGGACGTAGCCGAGCCCCACCTGCGCCAGCGTCCGCAGGCGGTTGCGGACGCGGGGCACGGCGTCGAAGAACTCGAGGGCCTCGCCAACCGGCATCGCCAGAACCTCGGCGATGTTGCGGCCCCTGTAGGAGATGTCGAGGGTCTCGCGATTGTAGCGCTGGCCCCGGCATACGTCGCACGGCACGTAGACGTCCGGCAGGAAGTGCATCTCGATCTTCACCAGCCCGTCGCCCTTGCACGACTCGCATCTGCCGCCCTTGACGTTGAAGGAGAAACGGCCGGGGCTGTAGCCGCGCACCTGTGACTCGGGAAGTCTCGCGAAGAGTTCGCGGATGGGGGTGAAGAGACCCGTGTAGGTGGCGGGATTGGAGCGCGGCGTCCTCCCGATGGGCGACTGGTTCACCTCGATGACCTTGTCGATCAGCTCGGCGCCGTGCACTTGGTCGTGGTCTCCGGGAAGGGCCACCGACCGGTAGAAGCGGCGCGCCAGGGCGCGATACAGGGTGTGGTTCACCAATGTGGACTTGCCCGATCCGCTCACCCCGGTGACCGCGACGAAACACCCGAGGGGGAACCCGACCGCCAGGTCCCGGAGGTTGTGCTGGCGTGCGCCCTCCACCACCAGCCGGCGTTCGGGGTCGGCGGGGCGCCGCTGCGGCGGCACGGGAATCTCGCGCGCGCCGCGCAGGTACGCGCCGGTGAGCGAGCGCGGATGGTTGACGACCTCCCGCACCGTGCCCGCGGCCACCACCTCGCCCCCTTTGCGCCCCGCCCCCGGGCCCAGGTCGACGACGTGGTCGGCGGCGAGGATGGTGTCTTCGTCGTGCTCCACGACCAGCACGGTATTGCCCAGATCGCGCAGCGACCGGAGGGTGGCCAGCAGGCCGCGGTTGTCCCGCGGATGAAGTCCGATCGACGGTTCGTCCAGAATGTACAGCACCCCCACCAGGCCGCTGCCGATCTGGGTCGCCAGGCGGATGCGCTGCGCCTCTCCCCCGGAGAGGGTGTCGGCCGAGCGGCCCAGGCTTAGGTAGTCGAGGCCCACGGCGCTCAGGAATCGGAGGCGGTCCTCCACCTCCTTCAGGATCGGTCCGGCGATTTCGGCCGGGAGCGGTGGGCCGGGGGCCTGCTCGACGGTGTCGGAGCGCAGGCGGCCGGTTACCGGGAGCGAGCGTACGAAGGCCAGGCACTCCGAGATGGGCAGCCCGATCACCCGGCCGATGGAGCGGCCGCCCAGGGTTACGGCGCGGGAGCGGGGGCCGAGGCGCGTGCCCTCGCACGCCTTGCACGGCAGCACCGACATGTAGGACTCGAGCTGGCCGCGCACGTAGTCCGACCCGGTCTCCCGGTAGCGGCGCTCGACGCTGGCGACCACGCCCTCCCAGACATCCTCGTAGTATCCCGCGGAGCCAGCCGACCGGTAGGGGAAGCGGATCTTCATGGGAGCCGAACCCCAGAGGATGCCCTGATGGACCTCCGGGTCCAGGGTGTTCCAGGCGTCGCGCGGGTCGAACTCGTAGGCGGCGGCCAGCCCGGGGATCACGGAACGGCGCAGGTGCCCGGCAGGATCCCCCCATGGGAGCACCACGCCCTCCATCACCGAGAGGCCGGGGTCGCCGAGCAGAAGTTGGGGGTTGACCTCCCGGCGCGTACCCAGCCCGCCGCAATCTTCGCACGCTCCGAACGGAGAGTTGAAGGAGAACTGGCGCGGTTCCAGCTCCGGCAGGCTGGTGCCGCATTTCACGCAGGCATAGTGCTCGCTGAAGAGCCGGGTTTCGTCTTCGCCGCGGACCCGGACCCCGACGACGCCCTCGGCGGTCGACAGGGCGGTCTCGACCGAGTCGGCGAGGCGGCCGCGGTCGGAGTCGCGCACCGTCAGGCGGTCGACGACGATGGCGATGTCGTGGTTCTCGTACCGGTTGAGCGCGGGAGGATGGGAAAGGTCGTAGACCTGGCCATCGACGAGCGCGCGCACGAAGCCGGTGCGGCGCGCCCGTTCGAACAGCTCGCGGAACTCGCCCTTGCGTCCACGCACCAGGGGGGCGAGGACCTCGATCTGGCTGCCCGGCTGCCGCTCGAGAAGCTGCTCCACGATCTGGGTTGCGCTCTGACGCAGGACCGGCCGGCCGCAATCCGCACAGTGGGGGATACCCGCGCGTGCCCACAGCAGGCGCAGGTAGTCGTAGATCTCGGTGACCGTGCCCACCGTCGAGCGCGGGTTGCGGTTCACCGTCTTCTGCTCGATGGAGATCGCCGGCGACAGGCCCTCGATGGAGTCGACATCGGGCTTCTCCATCAGGCCCAGGAACTGGCGGGCGTACGCGGACAGCGATTCCACGTAGCGCCGTTGTCCCTCGGCATAGATCGTGTCGAAGGCGAGGGAGGACTTCCCCGATCCGGAGAGACCGGTGATGACGACGATGCGCTCGCGGGGGAGCTCGAGATCGATGTTGCGGAGGTTGTGCTCGCGCGCTCCGCGAATGATGAGCACGTCGCCGCTCATCTGCCCCACTCCCGATAGATGAAGAGCCCCAGCGAATGCGCGTAGGTGGGGCCGCTCTGCCGGACCCCGAGAACGCCCCGGCGCAGGAGCGGGTCCTCGGCGAAGCTCTCGAAGCCCCACAGGTCGGCGAAGCGCCATTCCAGACGGGCGTTGGGAATGCGGGTGCGCGTCTGGGTGGTGGTGCCCACGGGAGCGAGGTCGACGGAGAGGAACACATCGTCCCACAGGTAGCGGCCGAACTCGATCTGGGTGGAGGCGAGGGTGCCCAGCAGGCTGGGATTGGGGCCAAGGCGCTGCGTCGCCCGCTGATTGGAGATGGCGAAGTAGTCCACAAAGCCGATCTCCTGCGCGACGGCCTCCTGGAACTCGTCCGCCAGCCGACCCAGACCGAGCGACAGACCATCGGTGATGAGCGCCCCGCCCAGGAGCGACGATTCGCCGGAGCCCAGCAGTGCCGGGGGCCGGCCGAAGACCAGGTAGCTGACCAGCTCCGGTTCCTCGATGGGAGCGGCCGCGTCGCTGGTCAGCGACACCGAGGGAGCCACGAGGGTGCCGCCCACGTTGGCGATCACGTTGAGAGGACTGTCCCCGGCGCGCAGGCGGGCGACCGCCTGGATATCCAGGTTCGGATTCACGCCGGGGATGCCGATGAACTCGAGGGTTCCCTCCTGCACCACGAAGCGGCGGCCGAAATAGTTGTAGGATCCGCGGATGGCCGCCAGCTCCCCGACCGCCACGAAGCGGCGCGCCCCGCGGTCGTACTCCAGCTCCAGGCCGCCGTCGATCTCCATGTCGATCTGGCGGCTGCGCAGCCAGCTGTCGCTCTCGACGCTCAGCTCGATGCCGGCGACCAGGTTGTCGAGGAAGGGGTTCTGTCCCGCCTCGATGATGGGCAGCACCCCGGCCAGGGTGGTGTCCACCGCGGCGAAGAAGGTGGTGTCCGCCAGGTCCACGATCGTCTGGTAGCGCGCGAACTCGTCGAGGTAGAGGGTGCCTTGTTCGACGTCCAGGGCCCCTTGCACGACCGGGCTGCGGTAGTTTCCGGTCAGGCGCAGCTGTCCGCTGACCACCCCTTCGATGTCGTAGCGGTTGACGGCCCGGAAGCTGGTCCCGTCGATGGCGAGGTCGAAGGCCGGGTCCCGCAGGGGGCGCAGGTGCAGCGATCCGTTCACCCGGGCGGGACCATCGGAGCGCAGGCTGGCGGAGAGGGTGACCAGCGCGTCCTCGCTGAACCCGAGCGCGGCTTCCACGTCCGTGTACCGGACCCCGAGTTCCGGCAGGGCGAGAGCGCCCCCGGTCAGGGACAGCTCCCCGCTCGTGCGCATGTTTGCCGGGGGACCGGTGAGGCGCAGTTCGCCGTCGACCAGGCCCTCCACTTCATCGAGGCCGGGGACCGCGCGCGACACGACCGCCAGCGGGAACTCGCGCGCGACCACGTCGATGTCCATCGATTCCTCGGGGAAGCGGACGGGCACCGGCTGAAGTTCGAGGGCCGCGGCCAGGGCGCCCCGGGCGGACAGGACCTGCGCCTCCCGGCTCCAGGCCTCGATTTCGCCGGTGATCCTTCGGTCCAGGTACTCGAGTTCGCCCGCAACCCGGGTGAAGTCCACGTTGCCGTAGCCCAGTCCGTCGGCCTGGAAGGAGGCTTCGATGCCGGGGTCGCCACCGGTCTGCGAGACCTGCAGGTCGAGGCTCACCACTCCCCGAAGGTTGCCTTCCTCCAGGGCGGTCAGGCGCGCCACGTGGGTCAGCCGCTCCAGCGGCAGGCTGCGCACCACGAGGTCGAAGTCCGCCGCGCCGGGGCCGCGCGGAATGATCCCGTCGGCTTCGATCCTCATGCCGCCCAGCCCGGGACGGGTGAAGCTGAAGTCGTCGACCACGAAACTCTCGCCATCCCACAGCAGGCGCGCCGGCCCGCCCAGATTCCAGCGGCCGCCGGCGAAGCGGGCGGTGAGTTCGTCGAGGTGGAGGACTCCGCCGGTCGAGTCCGCCTGAAAGGTGGCGCGCGCCTGGTAGCTCTCTTCGTCCGAGCGCTGCAGGTCGGCACGCAGTCGGCCCTCCGAGCGGGAAAGGTCCAGGTCGATGGCCGCGGAGGCGAAATCTCTCCCTTCAATGCCGAAGGAGTCCGCGAGGATGGAGGCGGTGAGCCGCCCCCCGGTTCCCGGGAGGCCGTCGACCCGCAGGTCCAGTTCTGCGCGGGTGATCGCGTTGTCCCGAAAGCGGAATCCCTCGATGGCGACGACGGCCTCCGCCGCGAACCGGTCCACCGCGCCCCGCAGGGTGGCTTCGGCAGAGACGCGCCCCCCGACTTCGATCTCTCTCAGCAGGGGAAGGGTGTCGGGATCGATTCCTTCGAGCCGCAGCAATTCGCCCTCCAGGCGCGACAGCGTGTCGGCCGCGATGATCGGACCAGTCATGAAAAAACGCCGCACGCCATCCAGCGACTCGCTGACGAACGCAACACGGACTTCTCCCGGTTGGAGGCTCTCCGCGAGGCCCAGGTCTCCGGATGCGTCGAGAATGCCGAGGCTGGTGACCGCGTGCAGCGTGTCCAGTGTGGCCGCGCCCCCTTCCAGGCGAAACGCCGATCGAGCCGAGTCCACGGTGACCACCCCCACCGTCGCGGAAGCGATGCGAGCCCGCACGTCGGCTACGACCGAGTCGGGATCGAGCCCGCGACCGTTCACGAACACGCTGCCGGTGACGGTTGTGGGTTCCGGCAGCCCGGGCACGATGCGCGAGAGGCGGAAGTCGCGAACCTCGGTCTCGGCCTGGTAGTTGCGGCCGATGTCGCGCGCATCGAAGCGCGTGTTCATCGCCAGGGGCCCCGCCGGGGTCTCCAGGTCGACCTCCACCGCCAGGTCGGCGAGTGACCCGCGCGCGCTCACGGCCCCGGTGACTTCGCCGGTCAGCGGCAGGGAGGGGAAGAAGCCGCGAAGCGCGGTGAAGGACAGGGGCTGGAGGTCACCGGACACCTCGACGAACGTTGTCTCGTCCCTGAGGCCAACCGTGCCGCTGACGGTGACTGCCGAGCGCGGGAGGCCGGCAGCCGCGTGCGCCGCCGCGGCGGCGAAGTCGATTCCCTCGGAGAGACGTCCTCCGGCTTCGACGCGGAGCGACCCCGAGCCTCCGATGGCGGCGCGCTCGTCCATTTCGCCCAGCAGGCCGTACTGGAACGGCACCGACGTCAGGGAAAAGTCGGTCACGCCCGGGTTCGGCCCGAGGTGCAGCCGGCCCGCGAATTCAAACCGGGAGGATGCGCTTGTCCGGGCGGTCGCAACCGTCTCGAGTTCGCCCGAAACCTCCAGGTCCTCGAGCCTTCCCTGCATGCGCAGGCCGCCGCTCAGCGCACCCGGCCAGGGGAGCGGTCGCGTCAGCCAGGGGTCCAGCGCGGCGACACGCAGTTCCCGCAGGTCGAGGTCGCCGTCCAGAAGCATGGAATCCGGCGAGACGGTCACGGTGAGGCGGCCCTCGAATCCTCCATCCTCGGTCCGCAGGTCGAGGGAGGAAAGGGCGAGCGACGTGAACCCCGGCCTCAGATTCAGACCCAGCTCTAGGGCCCCTCGGGCCGGCGGCAGCCACGGAACCAGCCAGTGGATGTCTTCGAGGGCCGCAACCGGAGCCCTCAGGCTCGCGTTGACGCGCACGTCGTCCTCGTCCCAGGCGACCGCTCCCGCTCCCGACATTTCGGTCTCCGGGAGCCAGACCCGTTCGGCATCGAAGTTGAGTTCGTCCTCTCCCACGACGACCTGCCCGCGAAAGTCGGTCACCTCGAAGGGCTCTTCGGTCATGAGCCCCTGCAGGGAGAGCGCGAACACGTCGAACGTGGTCTGCTCCGCTCCCACGTCCACCTCCGGCAGGCGCCCGAGGATCCGGCTGAAGCGCTGTTCGCGCACGAAGCCGTCCCCGTCCGGAGCCGGCACGACTCCGGCGCTTTCCGGAGCCGCGTCCGTGGCCACCCGCACGATGATGTCTCCGTCGAACACGGAGATGTCGCGCAGGACCAGGCTGAATTCCTCGTCCTCCGTCCCGTCCTGAAGGTTTGGAGCGGTGGCCGCTTCCCGGGGATCCGCAATGATGCGGCTCCAGTTCGGCTCGTCTTCGCCGGGGCGCCGCTCGACCATCAGCACGGGGCTCCACAGCTCCATTCCGGCGACGGCAAACTCCCCGCCGAGCAGGCTCCAGAGCGAATAGCGCGCGCGGATCGAGTCCGCGCGGAATGAGGCGGGCCGTCCCGCCTCCGCGATGGTGATGCCGGACAGGGTGACCCCGGAGAGCAGGTTGCCCGACCGAATCCCCGACACTGCGACCTCCGCGCTCAACTGCGCCGACGCCCGTCGAAGGACTTCCTCCAGGACGATCCGCTGCCCCGGCGGGGTGTACACCAGCGCCGCCGTCGCCACGCACAGGAGCGCGGCCAGCGAAAGGCCCCCGATCAGCAGAACCCGGCGGCTGCGGCCACGGAGCCGGCCCGACTCCATTCCGGTCTCCCCCGAAGGCCCCGCGCCGGTCATCAGAAGACCTGTCCCAGGGAAAGATGGAGTTGAAGCCGGCTCAGCGACCAATCCGCGGATTCGCCGTACAGCACCGGGTGCGGAAGGATCTCCAGCCGGCCCGAACGCACGAAGTCGGGTGCGGCGGCGATCCTTTCCTCGGGGTGGTCGACGTCGGGATGATAGGGCCGGATCCCGGAGGTCAGGACGCGCTGTTCCTCGCCCCCGCTCAGCCGGTACGCCAGGTCCAGCCGCAGGGGGCCGATGGCGGTGAAGTAACGGACTCCCATCCCCGGCGCCCATTCGAGGCGCGCGGGATCCTGGGAGATGTCGCCGGACCAGACCTGTCCGAAGTCCAGAAACATGGTTCCCTGCCAGTCACCGGAGCTGAGCGGAAAGCGCACTTCGACGTTGCCCTCGACCAGCCGGCTTCCTCCCGTGGGATTGGACGTGAAGCGGTCGTCATCGAGGGTGCGGGGATCGCAGCTGTAGTCGATGATCTGATCCGGAGTACACGGCGCCGTGCCGCCGGCCGCGGCACCGAGCAACGTCTCTACACCCACGAACAGCACGCGCGGACCCAGCTGATTGTGGGCGAAGCCACGCACCGAGGTGGCCCCGCCCGCATAGAAGCGTTTCTGCGGGTGGGCGATCTCGGAGCCGACCTCCCGGCCCAGCGCTCCAAATCCTCCGGCGCCCAGCCATCCCCCGCGCAGCCGTCCGGCCACGACCCAGCCGTCCCGGAATTCGCGGAGTCCGGAGGCCTCTCCCACGGCCAGGTTGTAGGCGAAGTCGGATCCGGTCAGGTGTGAAGCGTGCTCGATCTCCACGCCCAGCGAGTAGCCCAGGGCGGGGCCGAAGCCCTGCCCCACCTCCTCGTGCGCGAGGCGGATTCCCACGGGCGACAGCCAGTTGCTGCTCTGCAGCACCTCGATGCCCTCGAGGTCGCACACCAGGAAGCTGGAGCAGAAGAAGATGTCCGCCGCGTCCAGCTTCCCCGTCGTCGGCTGGAAGAAGATGGTCTGCGAGCGTCCCGCCGCGCCCCCCCGGGTGAGGGAAAGATCGACGCCGAGGCTCTGGCGGACGAAGAGGTCCGGCAGGCTTTGTCGCTCCCAGAACACGTTGGCCGCGAACGTGGTGCGCAGCGAGAAGAGCCGGGGCTGGGAGAACTGGGCCGAGAGCGACCAGTTGTAGCGTCCGTACGGACCGCTGCCGGCATCGCGGCAGAGCGTGGAGTTGAGCGGGGAGTTGAGGATGTTCGACAGCCGTCCGAGGAATTGCAGGCGGCGTCCGCCCCCGGAGAAATTGCGGCTGGTCCAGCTGGCTTCGCCGTTGACGCAGTCGGCCGTGCTCCAGCCGGCTCCCGCCCGATATCGATGAATGTCGCCCTCGACGACCGTGACCGAGACCGGGATTACGCTGTCCGGCTGCGCGTCCAGTTCCTCCGTTACCGCGACATTGCTGAAGACCTCCATGCCGTAGAGGTTGCGCCGGGCGTCGAAAACGAGTTCGGCGTCGTAGGCGCTTCCTTCGCGGAAGGGAATCATGCCCAGTATGACGCCCTGATCCACTCTTTCGTTTCCCTCGATCGAGATGGGTCCGAAGCGTGCCGCAGTTCCCTTGAAGACGTTGAAGTTGACGCGCGCGCCATACGGCTGCGCAGCAGGGATCAGGATGTCGAGAAGGACTTCGGCGTGGGCGTAGCCGGCGTTGCGCAGCCGGATCGTGAGGGAATCGCGGGCCGCCCCCAGCGCCATCTGGTCGAGCGGTTCTCCCATGCGCACCGGAAGGTCGTCGAGGAGATCCAGGTCGGCGGGCGGATCGAGTCCGTTGAACGCCAGGGAGTCGATGAGCACGGGCATCCCCTCTTCGATGCGGAACGTGATCTGAACCCCTTCTCCGGTGCGGTTCAGAGTCGGCGTGATGAAGGCTTCCCGGTAACCGTGCCGGTAGTAGAACAGGCGCAGGCGCACCACGTCGCGTTCGAATTCGCGCGGGCCGAGGAAACGCTGATCCACGGCAAAGGAGCTTCCCGACCAGCAGAAGAACTTGAGCAGCAGTCCCCGGCACTCGGTGGGCCGCGTCATGATGGAGGCGCTCAGCACGCGATCGGAGAAGACCTCGTTGCCCTCGAAGCGGAGCGCGGTGACCTCTTCCAGTTCGCCCTGGGCCGCCGAGGCTGGGAACGCCGCGGCGAGCAGAGCGGGGAGGAGCGCGACGAAGGTCCGGGTCCCCGCCGGGCGGCGCGATCTCACCCTGGGCGAAGAATGCCCCCGTCGCGACCAGGCTCGAGTCACGCGCTGCTCGCGATACCCGGCGACTGTGGGAGCGCGAAGTCGCGCCGGGGGAAGGTCTCGCGCGCAGCCGGCCGGAAGCCGTCGGCCGCGGAGGACCGCAGATAGCGGGTCACCGCGATCCTGTTGTTCGCAACCCGCACCAGGTTGCAGCTGTTCCTGCCCTTCTCGCATCCGCGTCCGCGGTCGGACGCCGTGGTGCCGCTGCACACCAGCAAGACGGGATCATCCCCGTCCGCCACGCCGTTGGGCACGCCCTCCGAGACAAAGGCGCGATGCAGATGGCCGAAAAGCACCAGCTCCACGCCCATCCCGGCAAGCCGGCGAACGATGCGCCGGGCGCCGGGGAGGGGCGCGATGTGATCCCCTTCGGGCGCGCCGACCAGCGCGTGGTGCACCACCAGCGCGCGCAGGCCGCCGTTTCCGGCGCGGGCGAACGCCGCCGCCGCGCGTTCCAGCTGGGTGTCGTCGACGTTGCCGTTCACGATCGCGCGGTCGGGTCTGGTGGTATTGAGTGCGACCACCACCGCCCCGCCCAGGTCGTGTTCGCTGTCGAGTTCGCTGGCGATCCAGCGCCGGTAGTTGCGGAAGGGGGCGGAAGCGCGCTCCCAGAGGCGGTACAGGGGCACGTCGTGGTTGCCGGGCGTGACCACCAGGGGGACCTGTGGAAGGCGCTTCAGGTACGCGGCCGCCGCCTCGTATTCGCGGTTCTTGGCGCGCTGGGTGAAGTCGCCCGATAGGGCGATCAGGTCGGGCGAGAGGGAGTGCGCCAGCGTGAGGAAGTCTTTGGCCGCGGCAGGCGCGTGCGGCCGCCCGAAGTGCAGATCCGAGCCGTGAAGGATGGTGAACGCGCGGCCGCGACCGCTCACGGCGCCCTCGCCGTTTTCGGGTGCGATCCGCCGTTCCGGGCCGCGAGACGGACCATCGCCGTCACCGCTGCCGCGATCAGTGCGAGGCTGATGACCTGCGCGACCGTCAGGTTGCCCAGGAAGCGGTCGTCCTTGGCGCGCACGAACTCGACCAGGAAGCGCGCGGCCGAAGCCAGCGACAGCCACAGCGCGAACACCCACCCGGGGGGATGCGCGGTGTTCCGGAGGCGCCAGACGATCGCGAAGATCACCATCGCCATGGCGATCTCGTAGAGCTGGGTGGGATGAACGGGCACGATCTGCCCGTAGGCTTCCACCAGAGCCGCATCCACCTCGATGCCGAAACGCGCCAGGTTGTCCACCGAACTCGGCGGTGAACCCTGTGGAAAGCGGATCCCCACCCACGAGGCCGTCGGGCGGCCGTAGTCGTCCCCGACCAGGAAGCACCCGAGCCGCCCCACCGCGTACGCCACCGCCATGCTCGGGGCGCAGAGGTCGAGCGTCCGGGGCACGCGGAGGCCGAGTCGCCTCATCTGGTACAGGACCGCCAGGGTCCCGCCGAGGAAGCCGCCGTACCAGACCAGCCCGCCGCGCGCGAACAGAAAGCGCGGATTCTCGACGAGCCTCGGGAAGTTGAGGAATACGTAGTAGAGCTTGGCTCCGACGATCCCGCCGATCACCGCGGCGAACACGAGGTCCCAGGCACGATCGGGATGGATGCCGGTCTCGCTCATCCGCGCGCGCAGCAGATAGCCGGCGGCCAGGAAGGCGAGAAAGAGCATGACCCCGAAGGAGGTGACCGGTTCTCCGCCGAGAAACGGCACCCATTCGGGAAAGCGAAACAGGATTGGATACACGATTCCCCGTGGGTTCAGGGTGGTGTCGGGCCTGCGCGCCGAGGCGTCGGGCGTGCCGGCCCATGGATGGCTGCGGGAGAGGCGGGCGTCATTCGCGCAGGCCGGGGAAGGGGAGCGAGGCGTCGGCCGAGAGATCGAGGTCCGAGCTCTCGCCCAGGCCCAGGCGAAAGGCGGCCGCACGCGCGACCATGGCCCCGTTGTCCACCGACAACCGGGGCGTTGCGTGAAAGAGCCGGACTTCGGAGGGATGCCGCCTGCGCAACTCCCGGCGCAACGCGCTGTTTGCCGACACGCCCCCGGCCACCAGAATCCGGTCGGTGCCCGTACGCTCCACCGCCTGCGCCGTTCGCGTCGCAAGAACGTCGTTGACCGCCGCCTGGAAGGACGCGGCCACGTGGGCGCGTTCGGCGTTGAGGCCACCGTTCGCCTCGAGTGCGGCAACCTGGGTCGCAACGGCCGTCTTGAGCCCGCTGAAGGAGAAGTCCATGGACTCCGCCCGGTCCGGTTTTCCGGACGATGCGAGCAGCGGCCGCGGGAACGAATACCGCTCCGGATCCCCCTCCCTCGCGAGCGCCTCGAGCGGAGCCCCACCCGGATACGGCAGCCCGAGCAGGCGCGCCACCTTGTCGAACGCTTCTCCGGCCGCGTCGTCGCGGGTCCGTCCCAGCAGCCGGTATTCTCCCCATGCGGTCGCGTGGAGGAGCAGTGTGTGACCGCCGGAGACGAGAAGGGCCACGAAGGGCGGTTCCGCGGCGGAATCCTCGATGTGGGGCGCGAACAGGTGGGCCTCCATGTGGTGCACGCCCACGACGGGGACCCCCGACGCGTACGCGGCCGCCTTCGCCCAGCACACCCCCACCAGCAGGGCTCCGATCAGCCCGGGCCCGGCGGTGACGCCGATGCCGTCGAGTTCCGCCAGCATGCAGCCGGCGTCGTCCAGCGCGCGCCCCACGACATCGTCCACCACCTGGAGATGGGCCCGCGCCGCGAGCTCCGGAACCACGCCGCCGTAGACCGCGTGCATGTCCTGGGAAAGGATGACGTGCGAGCGGAGGTCGTGCGCGCCGTGGAGAACAGCCGCCGAAGTCTCGTCGCAACTGGTCTCGATGCCGAGAACGAGGAGATCGCTCACCGCCCCTGCGACCCCTGTCGGCTGGCCAGCTCGACCCGCACCTCGACCGTGTCCGGCGAAAAGCTGATCAACTCGCCCGAGATGCCGTTGCCCACGCCCACCCGCACCACCTGCGACTGCTCCATGCGAGACAGGTCGACGGGGTCGAGGCGGATGGTGCGCAGCTCCGCGACCCTGCTTGCCGGCCCGATGACGCGAATGGAAGAGGGGGATGCGGTGGGGGGCGCAACCAGCGTCAAATCGTTGCGCGGGACGCCGACCACGGTGGGTGCGACGGGCACTTCGACGGCGACCATGGGTTCGAAGGCGACCGAGACCGCCGCCGGCTCCACGGCTTCGACGACCACTCCTTCAATGCCCTGCAATCGCACCCAGTTGCGATCGATCACGAGGGTCGTGTCGGCGGAGCCCACGGCATCCACGGGGACCATGATGGAAGGCTGGTTTCCGGCGAGGCGCAGGAGTTGACGGGCGGTGCCCGCGAGCCGCACGGTCGCGCTGGTGGGCGCCGGGGTGCCCGCGACCGCCCACTGTGGATCGTTCAGTTGCACGCGCACCGGGACGCCGTCGAAGGCCCGGCGCTCCGGCTGCTCCATCTGCACGACGACCCAGAGAACGACGGCAAGCGCAAGCGCGGCGAGCATCGGGGTCGACTTGCGCCCCGACTCGAGTGCCTGCCAGGGCAGCTTCAGCTTGCCAGCAGCCTCTGGATCAGTTCCAGGTTTTCCGGGGAATCCCACTCCGTAGCTCCGGCGATCTTCTTGTAGATGACCCCGTCCCTGCCGATCAGGAAGGACTCGGGGACCCCTGTGGTTCGGTAGGTCTGCCTGATCCGCCCGGAGGCGTCGTGCAGGATCTTGAACGTGAGCCCGTGCTCCTCGACGAAGCGCGCCACGTCGCCGCCGATATTGCCCGCCTCGTCGGGTTCGCCCCGAGCCGCGTCCACGCTGACCGCAAGGATATCGAACGGCTGCTCCTCAAGCTGTTCGTAAAGGCGCTGCATCGAGGGCATCTCCACGATGCACGGGCCGCACCAGGTAGCCCAGATGTTTACCAGCACCACCCGGTCGCGGTAGTCGTCGAGGGAAACCGGTTCGCCCTGAAGGTTGGAGATGGTGAACGCCGGGGCGTCGGCTCCCAGCCCGACGGGCTGAAATCGTCCCCGTCCCGCCCAGGCCATGAGGATGAGCGCGCCCGCCCCCAGGACTGCCACGAGATACGGGATGCGCGAAGGTCTGTGGGTCATGTCGGCGGCCTCCAGGAGCCAGCGGATCGAACCTGTAACGTTATCACTCTTATCGTTTTCGTGCTGATGGCGATTGTTCCCGCGCTCCGGCGGTATCGGGGCGGGGGACCTCGCCCGGCAGCCGGGCCCGGTCGCCGATCACCAGTCGCACTTCCGACCCCAGCTCCACCGTGCTCGCCGAGGGCGGGTCCTGCCCGATCACGACGCCCGGTCCCGATCCCGTGAGCGCGTCCAGCTGAATCTCGGTGACGAAGAGCCCGAGCGAATCGAGCAGGTACGATGCTTCCTCCTCGCTCTGCCCGAGCAGGAGCGGCATCTCCACCATCGGGGGCCCGAGGCTGATCGCAAGCCGCACTTCGAAGGGCAGGTTCACACCGGTTCCCGCTTCCGGCTCCATGGCGACCACTTCGCCCGCGGGAGCCTCGGCCTCCATGGAGTCCACGGCGACCGAGAAGCCGTTCGCTCCGAGGAGGACGCGCGCCCTCCGCTCGTGTTGGCCGATCATGTCGGGAACGGCTCGATGTTCAGGGCCCAGGCTGATCGCGAGTTCGATGGCCGCTCCCGGAAGGGCGAGCTGGCCGGGCAGCGGGCTCTGACCCAGGATGGATCCGGTGGAGGCCGATGGGTGATACATCGAGTCGACCGCGCCCAGCGCGAGCTCCGCCTCCTGCGCGCGGGCTGCAGCGCGCTCCAGGTCGAGTCCGGTCAGATCGGGCACTCCCAGCAGGTCCGGGGGCGGAGCGGGCACGGGAAACATGACCCGGGTGGCGACCAGGTAGCCGACACCGAACATCACGGCCAGCAGGACGGTGCCGCCCAATGCGCGCTTGAAGGCGCCGGCCGCACGCCGTCCCCGGGCGCTGCGGCGTCTCTTCCTTCCCTTGGAGCGGCCCTTCCGGCGCCCTCCGCGGGCCGGCCTGCGCCGACCGATGGAGCTCCCCAACCTCATGGGGCCCTGCGCATGCGGGCCGCGAAGGCGCCGTCGAAACCCGTGTGCTGCGGAAGGACGCGCAGTTGGCCGCGATCGTCCAGGACTTGAGGATTCATGTCTCCGGGAGCTTCCAGGCGGAATTCGGGATGCCGGCTCAGGAATCCCTCCACGACTTCGTCGTTTTCTTCTGGCTCCAATGTACACGTGGAGTACACCAGAAGTCCCCCCGGAGGAATGGCACGGGATGCGCCCGCCAGAAGCCGGGACTGGACGCGGGCCAGCCTTGCGGGATCCTTCCCGGTCAGGCGCCATCTCGCGTCGGGACGGCGAGCCAGGGTGCCCGTGCCGCTGCAGGGCACGTCCACCAGGACGAGGTCGGCCCGGCGCACCGGTACTGAGCCGGCGTCCGCGACGACCGCGCCCACGCGGGTCCGAAGACGCGAGGCGGACGCGGTCACGAGCTTCAGGCGGGGCAGGGAGAGGTCTGCCGCCACCACGTATCCGGCCTGCTCCGAGAGCGCCAGAGCCTTGCCCCCGGGGGCGGCGCACACATCGGCCACGACGGCGCCCGGCGGCGGGGCGGCGTAGCGCGCCACCAGCGCGGCGCCCGGGTCCTGGATGACGCCGGGAACGGCCTGGAGCGCGCGCGCCGGGTCGGTCCCGGCGGCGAGACGCAGACAACCACAACCGAGTCCGGCCTCGGTGGCGGTCATGCCGGCGGCCCGCAGCCGCTCGCGGGCGGGTTCGGCTTCGATGCCCACCGGGCGAAGAAAGAGCCCCGGCACCCCGTTGTCATGTCGCACGAGCGCCTCGGTGTCGGATCTTCCCCAGCGCGCCAGCCAGCGTCGCACCAGCCAGCGGGGATGGGAGTGCCGGTGCGTGAGGTAGCCCTCGAGGTCGGTCGCGGGGGTGGGGAAGGCGTCCGCGGGCGACCCCGCGCGCGCCGCGGCGCGCAGAACCGCGTTGATCAGCCCCGCCGCCCGTCCCGCGCCGGTCGCGCGTGCCAGCTCCACCGTGGACGACACCGCCGCATACGAGGGTACGCCCTCCATGTGGTGCAGCTGGTACACGCCCATGCGCAGCAGGTCGAGGACCTCCGGGTCGAGGCGCTCGAGCCCCCGGCGCGCGTGCCGGGCGATGATGTAGTCGAGACGGCCGCGCAGCCGCGCCGCCCCGTAGGCCAGGGCGTGCACCCAGTGCCGGTCGCGGGGCGCCAAAGCCCGCGCGCGCGTGTCCAGGGCGCGGTCCAGGCGCTGACCCCGGGTGCAGGCGCGCAGCACCCGGAAGGCGACCCTTCTGGCATCGCGCGATCCGCCCGCGCCCATTCGCCGGCCGCGCGTGCTACCCCGGCAGCGGGGGGGACGAGGGGACCGCCACTTCGCGCGTGGGCATGCGGCCCGCCAGGTAGGCGATCCGCCCCGCGACCACCGCATCCCTCATCGCGGCCGCCATGCGCACTGGATCGCGCGCCGCCGCGATCGCGGTGTTCATGAGCACCCCGTCCACCCCCTGCTCCATGGTGAGGCATGCGTCGGAGGCGGTGCCCACCCCGGCGTCCACGACGATGGGGACGTCGCAGCGTTCCTTGATCGCGCGTACGTAGTACGGGTTGAGCAGCCCGAGCCCGCTGCCGATGGGGCTGGCCAGGGGCATCACCGCCACGCACCCCGCGTCCTCCAGACGAAGGGCTGTGATGAGGTCCTCGTTGGTGTAGGCCATCACCTTGAACCCCTCCGCCACCAGCACCCGGGCGGCTTCCAGCGTCGCCTGGGTGTCCGGGAGCAGAGTCGTCTCGTCACCGATCACCTCGAGCTTCAGCCACTCGTTGAAGCCTGCTGCGCGCGCCAGCCTTGCGTAGCGGATCGCGTCCTCGGCCGTGTAGCAGCCCGCGGTATTGGCGAGGAGGAAGAACTCCCGTGGGTCGAGATGGTGGAGGATGCCTTCCTCCCGCGTGCGGTCGAGGTCCACCCGCCGCACGGCCACGGTCACCATGTCCGTGCCGCTGGCGCGGATCGCCCGCACCATGGTTTCGTTGTCCGGATACTTGCCGGTCCCCACGATCAGGCGGGAATCGAACTCCCTGCCCCCGACCACGAACGGGGTGTCGGCGCTCCCATGTGTCGACATCACCGCCTCTTCGCTTCGGCCGCCGTAACTGGTATCTACTGACATCTATCCGCCTCCCACGAAGTGCACCAGCTCCAGCCGGTCGCCCTCGCCCAGGCGCACGTCGGGGTAGCTTTCGCGGGCGAGGATCTCCCCGTTGCGTTCGACGACCACCATCCCGGGCACCAGCTCCAGCTCGTCCAGGAGGCCGGACACCGTGATGTCCGCGGCCACCTCCCGCTCCTTCCCGTTCAGGCGGATGGTCACCCTGGCGTCCATACCGGCGGTCGTCACTCCTCGGGCCACGAGTCCAGAAAACACCTCACGCCATACCCGGGCGATGGCGCGTCCCAAACGGCGCGGATCACCGCCACCCCGCGGGCGCCGGCCGAGAGGACCTGAGCCGCCCGTCCGGCGGTAATGCCGCCGATGCCGACCACGGGTGCGGAGCTTGCAGCCGCGACGGTCCGCACCACCCCGAGTCCGCCCGGCGCCATCCCCGCATGGGACGGCGTCGCGAACACCGCGCCGGCAAAAAGATAATCGATCCGGCCGTGATCCCCACCGGCCCCGGCGGCCGAATGAACCGAGCGACCCACGCGGGCATCCGGCCCGAGAAGGCGGCGGGCGACCCCCGCGGGCATCGACCGGCCGCCCAGGTGAACCCGGCTGATGCCCAGCGCCAGCGCCACGTCCACGCGGTCGTTGACCACCAGCCAGGCGCCGGTTCGGGCCGCCGGGCGGACCAGGCCGGCGGCGGCCCGATACAGCGTGCGGCCGGAGGTGCGCGGCCCGCGCACATGCAGTGCGATCCGCCCGCCCCCCGCCTCCAGCGCCTCGAGGGCCCCCGCAGCGAAGTCGGCCCGCGCCAGGACGCGGTCGTCGGTGACGACGTGCAGCCGGGGAATCATCGCAACCGCAGCCCGGGCCTCGCAGCCCGGCCTCGCAGCCAGTCGCGGGCGGGCATGCGCCGCTTGCCGGCGGGCTGCACCTCTCCCACCTCCAGCGAGCCTTCCCCGGTTGCGATGAGGAACCCCTGCACGGGGTCCGCCGCGATCACCGTGCCGGGCTCCGGTCCCTCACATCCGTCCGGCGCATCGTCTCCGGACACGCGCGGGCGAAAGAGCTTGAGGGGGCTGCTCTCCAGCTCGCTCCACGCTCCGGGCACCGCGTCCATGGCGCGTATCCAGCGGGACACCTCCTCCGCCGGGCGGGACCACTCCACCCGTGCGTCGCGGCGGGTGAGGCGAGGCGCGAAGGTCGCCCGCGCATGGTCCTGGGGATGCTCCTCGAGGGTGCCTTCGCCCATCACCTCCAGGGCCCGCACCAGCCCGCGGCCGCCGACCAGCGCCAGCCGCTCGTAGAGTTCGCTGGCGGTCTCGTCCGGGAGGATGTCCGTCTTCTCCTGGTGCAGGATGGGGCCCGCATCCATGGCTTCGACCATGCGCATGATCGTGACCCCGGTGACCGGGTGGCCACGCGCGATGGCCCAGTGGACCGGGGCCGCGCCTCTCAGTTCGGGGAGAAGGGAAGCGTGCACGTTGATCGATCCGCGGGCGGGAAGATCCAGTGCCTCCCGGCTCAGGAAGTGGCCGTAGGCGGCGACCACCGAGAGGTCCGGCCGGAGCCCGCGCAGATGCGCCAGGAACGCGGAGCGGCCCGGGCGCTCGGGGGTGAAGACCGGGTATCCCGCGGCGCGTGCGGCCTCCTTCACCGGAGTGGGCCGCGGACGCCGTCCCCGGCCCGCGCGGCGGTCGGGTTGGGTCACGACGCCCGCGATCTCGTGACCGGCCTCGGCCAGGTCTCGAAGTGAGGGGAGGGCGAAGCTCGCCGTTCCCCAGAAGAGAACCCTCACGGCTCCGCGGCTTCGGCCTGCAGCTTCCTCCACTTCTTGAGCAGCAACTGCCGCTTGAGGGGGCTCAGCCGATCGACGAAGAGCACGCCGTCCAGGTGGTCGATCTCGTGCTGCAGCGCGCGCGCGAAGAGGCCCTCCGCCTCGAGTCGCACGCCCCGACCCTCCGGGTCCCTGGCGTCCACCACAACCGAAACCGGCCGCTGCACGATGCCTTCCACGCCGGGAATGCTCAGGCACCCCTCCGCCTGCTTGTCCTTCTTCGCCGTCCAGCTCGCCAGCCGGGGATTCACCAGCGCCACGCGGTTCGCCTCGCCGGACTCTTCCTCCACGTCCAGCACGATGATCCGGCGGGAGACGCCGACCTGCGGCGCGGCCAGCCCGATGCCCTTCGCGTCGTACATGGTCTCGAACATGTCGCGCACCAGCGCGCGCACCTCGTCATCGATGTTTTCGACCGGGTCCGCCGGACGCCGCAACACCTCGCTGCCGTACAGCTCGATCCGGCGCAGTGCCATGCCGGGGCGCGGCTATGAGTCCCGTGGGTTGGTGAGCGTAGCGATCTTCGACCGCTCGATCACGAGACGGGTGTTCTCCGCCGTCACGATGGTGAGGTGGTGCTCCTGGGCGTGAATCACCTTGCCCACGATCCCGCCCGCGGTCACCACCCCGTCTCCCTTCTTGAGCGCCGCCACCATTTCGCGGTGGCGCTTCTGCTCCTTGCGCTGCGGCCGGATCAGCAGGAAGTAGAAGATCGCGATGATCGCGATCAGCTGAAAGAAGAAGACGAAGCCCGAGCCTCCCCCTCCCTGGGGCAGCCCCGCCAAGGGTGCCAGCCGGAGCGGCTGGGCCGATATCGCGATCCAGAGTTCCAAGATCCGTTCCTCCGATGGGCCGGCCCGGGGCCGGGGGTTGATGTTCTACCTGTTCGCCCGCGCACTACGATACCGTTGCAGCCATTCGGCGCGCCACATCGGAAACGAGCCGTCGATGATGCGCCGCCGGGCCTCGCCGGCCAACTGCACCAGAAAACTCAGGTTGTGGATGGAAAGGAGCCGCTGCGCCAGCCCCTCGCCCGCAACCAGCAGGTGGCGCAGGTACGCCCGGTCGAAACGCCGGCAAGTATAGCACCGGCAGGCGGGATCGAGGGGATCCGCGTCGGTTCGGAACCGCGCTCCCTTCATGTTCACCTGACCTTCTCCGGAGGTCCAGGCGGTGCCGTGGCGCGCGTTGCGGGTGGGCGCGACGCAGTCGAAGAGGTCGCAGCCGCGCGCGATCGCCTCCAGCAGATCATCGGGGTAGCCGACCCCCATGAGATAGCGCGGACGGCTGCCCGGCAGTTCGCCGTCCAGCCGTTCCAGGATGCGCCACATGTCCTCCTTCTTCTCCCCGACGCTGAGCCCTCCGATGCCGAACCCGTGCCAGTCGGCGACGTTCCGGGCGTCTGCCGCGCACCCGAGCCGCAGATCCTCGAAGACACCGCCCTGGAGAACGGGGAAGAGGGCCTGAGGCGTGGCGTTTGCCGCGTCCGTTGCCCGAAAGCGCGCCGCGCAGCGCTCCAGCCAGGCGAGGGTGCGCCGGTTTGCCGTCGCCACCGAGGCGTGATCGGCGTCGCCGGGCGGACATTCGTCGAACGCCATGACGACGTCCGCGCCCAGGGCCCGCTGGACGTCGATGACGCTCTCGGGCGTAAAGTGATGGCGCGAGCCGTCGATGTGGCTCCGAAAGACGACGCCGTCGTCGTGGATGCGGTTGATTCGGCTCAGGGAGAAGACCTGAAAGCCGCCCGAGTCGGTCAGGATGGGACCCGGCCAGCGCATGAAGGCGTGGAGGCCGCCCAGCTCGCGCACGACCTCCGCTCCGGGGCGCAGGTAGAGATGGTAGGTGTTGGCCAGCACCATCTGCGCCCCGAGGTCCCGGAGTTCCTCGGGGGTGAGCATCTTCACGTTGGCGAGGGTGCCCACCGGCATGAACGCGGGCGTCTCGATGTTCCCGTGGGGCGTGGAGAACACGCCTGCGCGGGCGTGCTGCGCGCGGCCTTCGAGATCGAAGGCGAAGGCTGGAGCCGGATCCCCGGTCACGAGATCACCATCGCGTCGCCGTAGGAGTAGAACCGGTAGCCCTGGTCGATGGCCTCGCGATACGCCGCCATGGCGCGCTCGTAGCCGGCGAAGGCGGCGACCAGCATGAGCAGGGTGGAGTGGGGCAGGTGAAAGTTGGTGATGAGCGCATCGACGACCTGGAAGTCGTAGGGCGGCCGGATGAAGAGATCCGTCATGCCGCTCCCCCCCCGCACGCCGCCCGCCCCGTCGGCGGCGCTCTCCAGCGTCCGCACCACCGTGGTGCCCACCGCCCACACCCTTCCTCCTCCCGCGCGCGCCGCGGCGACCCGCGCGGCGGCCTCGCCGGGAATGCAGTAGCGTTCCTCGCCGGGACCGCGCGGGTCGCCTCCGGAAGGCCCCGCCGGGCGGAAGGTCGCCACCCCCACGTGCAGGGTGACGCGCGCGATGCGCACCCCGCCCGCCTCCAGCGCGGCCATGAGCTCGGGGGTGAAGTGGAGCCCCGCGGTGGGGGCCGCCACCGAACCCGGCGTGCGCGCGTACACGGTCTGGTAGCGCGCGCGGTCGACCGGTTCGTCCGGCCGGCGCAGGTAGGGGGGGAGGGGCACGCGGCCGTAGCGATCCAGGGCTTCCTCGACCGGGAGCGGGGTGTCGACGCGCACGATGCGGCCGTGGTCGGGGGTCGAGTCGACGATGTGCACCACCAGGTCGGGGGCGACCTCCACCGTGCGCCCGGGCTTGAGCTTGCCGCCCGGCCGCACCAGCGCCTCCCACAGGCGCCCGCGCCCGTGAACGGTCGCCGGATGTGCGCCGCCGCCCGCCGCCCGGCGCCCGTGCTCCGCTGAGACGGTCCGGTCGCTGGCCGACCCGTCTCCGGTCCCATCCGCCGGGTTGCCGCGCGCCCCTCGGGTGTTCCGCGCGCTGCGGATTGCGCCACCACCTGCGTCATCGTCCGTGCCGGCGGCGGCAGCCTCCCGCTCCCCCAGCGGCCGCAGCAGGAGCACCTCGGCGCGGGCGCCCGTCGGCTTGGCTCCGAGCAGGCGCACGGGGAGCACCCGCGACTCGTTCACCACCAGGAGGTCGCCCGCGCGCATCAGGTCGGGCAGGTCGCGGAACACCCGGTGCTCGAAGGATGCGCCCGACCGGGGCGCCACCAGCAGGCGGCTCTGGTCGCGCGGCGCCGCCGGATAGCGCGCGATGCGGTCCTCGGGAAGGTGGTAGCTGAAGTCCCGGACCGAATCGCGTCCGCCCCTCATCGCCGGAAGAGCGACGACTGGTCGCGCCCGCCCGCGCCCGCATCCGAACGCCCCTCCCGCGCGGCGGACGGGTGGCCGAAGCGCCGGTGCGCGCGCTCCGTGGTCTTGCGGCCGCGCGGGGTGCGTTCGAGAAAACCGTTCTGGATCAGAAACGGCTCGTAGACCTCCTCCAGGGTACCTTCGTCCTCGCTGAGGGCCACGGCCAGCGAGCCGAGCCCCACCGGCCCGCCGCTGAACTTCTCGATGATGGTGCGTAACACGCGCGCGTCCATCTCGTCCATCCCGTACTCGTCGACCTCGAGCAGGCGGAGACCCGCGCGCGCAACCTCACCGCTGATCATGCCGTCGGCGCGCACTTCGGCGTAGTCGCGAACCCGGCGCAGCAACCGGTTGGCCACCCGCGGCGTGCCCCGCGCCCGCCGCGCCAGCTCGAAGACGCCCTCTTCGGTGGTATCCACGCCCAGGATCTCCGCACTGCGCTGGACCACCCGGGTCAGGTCCTCCGGCGGGTAGAAGTCGAGCCGCTCGACCATGCCGAAGCGCGCGCGCATGGGTTCCGTAAGCAAGCCGAAGCGGGTCGTCGCGCCCACGAGGGTGAAGCGTTCGATCTGCATGGTGACGGTGCGCGCGGCAGGCCCGTCGCCGAGCCGGATCTCCACCCGGAAATCCTCCATGGCCGGGTAGAGGAATTCCTCCACGATGGGTCGCAGGCGGTGGATCTCGTCGATGAAGAGGATGTCCCGGTCATTGAGATTGGTGAGCGTGCTCACCAGATCCCCCGGCTTCTCGAGCACGGGCCCCGAGGTCATCTTGACCCCGACCCCCATCTCCGAGGCGAGCAGCATCGCCAGCGTCGTCTTGCCGAGCCCCGGCGGCCCGTGGAAGAGCAGGTGGTCGAGCGCGTCCTTTCGCTTGCGCGCCGCCGCGATCGCGATCGAGAGGGTCTCCCTCACCTTGCCCTGGCCGATGAACTCCGACAGGCTGCCCGGGCGGAGCGACAGCTCGGAGGCGCCTTCACCGGAGAGCTCCCGGGGTGTGGTGACGTCGTAGCGATCGGTCATCGGCCGATGCGCTCGAGCGCCTTGCGGATCAGTTCCTCGGTCTTCATCTCCTCTCCCGCCCCCTCGAGGTCCGGCACGCCGCGCACCGCTTCGTCCGCCTGCGCGAAGGAATACCCCAGAGCCATCAGCGCATTGACCGCCTCCCGCGCGCCGCGAGGCGCCGCCTCCCCGCCTCCCCGCGTCAGCGCCAGGTCGCGCACCTTGTCGCTCAACCTGAGGATGAGCAGCTCGGCCGTTTTCTTTCCGACCCCGCTCACACGCGTCAGCACGGCCGTCTCCTTGTTGGCCAGGGCCTGCGCGAGCCGCCGGGCGGAATAGGTCGAGAGCATCTCGCGTGCCAGCTTGGCGCCAATGCCGGTCGTTCCCAGCAGGCGCTGGAACATGTCGCGCTCTCGGGCCTCGAGAAAACCGTACAGGGTGACCGAGTCGTCGCGTACGACCTGGACCGTGCGCAGCTGCACCTCCGAGCCCGGACGCGGCAGGCGCCCCGCCACCGTGGCCGGCACGTGAACCTCGTACACGACGCCGCCCGCGGTCTCGACCTCGACCGAGTCCATGTCCGCCTCGATCAGAACTCCGTGCAGCCTGCTGATCACCCGGGCAGGCTCCCGATCAGACAGTGGCAGAGCGCGACCGCCACTCCATCGGCCGCGTCGTCGGGCGAAGGCGCGGAAGCCAGCCGCAGATGTGTCTTGACCATGAACCCCACCTGTTCCTTGGTGGCCCGACCGGTACCGACCACCGCCTTCTTGATCGCGGTCGGCGAATACTCGGCAATCTGGACTCCGGCGAGCGCGCCCGCCAACAGGATGGCGCCGCGTGCATGGCCCAGGGTCAGCGCGCTCTGCGGGTTCTTCCCCTGGAACACCTTCTCGACGGAGAGCACGGAGGGCTCGAAGCGCTCGATGATCGATTGCATCGCCTCGAAGATGTGGCGGATGCGGTCGGCAAGCGGGCGCCGGGGCCGGGTGCGCACCACTCCGCACTCAAGCAGCGAGAGCGTGCGCTCCCGGCTGGCGACCACCCCGTAGCCGGTGCGCGCCGTGCCCGGATCCACCCCGAGCACGATCAGCGTCCCTTCCGGCGGCGTCACCGTACGCTGCGCGGCCGCCCGGCCCTCATTCCGACAGCAGGGCCAGGGTTTCCTCGTCGATGTTGCCGTTGGACGAGATCTTCTGAACGTCGTCCGACCCGTCGAGCGCCTCCATCAGGCGGACCAGCCGTTCCGCGGTCTTTCCCGCGACATCCACTTCGTTCTGCGGAATCATCGCGAGCTCCGCCTGCGCGATGCGGAGTCCGGCCTGGCGTATGTCCTCCTGGACCTGGTGGAAGGAGGCCAGTTCGGTCGTGACGACGATGTCGCCGCCCTCCCGCGCCACGTCCTCCGCCCCCGCCTCCAGCGCCGCCTCGAGCACCTCCTCCTCGGAGTGCTCGGCCGCCTCGATGTAGATCTGCCCCCTGCGGTCGAACTGCCAGGCCACCGACCCGGCGGTCCCCAGGCTGCCTCCGTTCTTGGTGAGGAGGTGCCTCACCGCCGCCACGGTGCGCTTGGGATTGTCGGTCAGGGTCTCGATGTAGAGCGCGACCCCGCCGGGGGCATAGCCTTCGTAGACCACTTCCTCGTAGTTGACGCCTGCGAGTTCACCGGTCCCCTTCTTGATCGCCCGCTCGATGTTCTCCTGGGGCATGTTCCCGGCCTTGGCGGTGTCTACCGCCAGGCGCAGGCGCGGGTTGAAGTTGGGATCGCCGCCGCCGTCGCGGGCCGCCACCGTCAGCTCGCGGATGAGCTTGGTGAACATCTGGCCGCGCCGGGCGTCGTTGACGGCCTTCTTGCGCTTGATCTGCGCCCACTTGCTGTGTCCGGCCACCCGCCTTCTCCTGCTCTACTCCTCCGCCTTGAGCGCCTCGATCACCTGCTGCGCCTCGTGTGCCGGCATCGGCTCGTACCCGGCGAGGGTACGCGTGTGGTGGGCGCGTCCCTGGGTCATGGACCGCAGAGCGGTGGCGTACTTGTAGAGTTCGGCTTCAGGAACGAGCGCCTGCACGGTCGTGCTTCCGTTGCCGGGCACCATGCCCTGGACCTTGCCGCGACGCTGCGTGATGTCGCCCATGATGTCGCCCATGTACTCGTCCGGAGTCGACACCTCGACCTCGATGATCGGTTCCAGCAGCACCGGCCCCGCCCTGCCCGCGACTTCGCGGAAGGCCATCGACCCGGCCACCTTGAACGCGATGTCGGAGGAGTCCACCGAGTGGTAGGAGCCGTCGTAGCACTCGGCGGCGAAATCCACCAGGGCAAACCCGGCCAGGACCCCTTTTCCGGCCGCCTCCTGGATGCCCTTGTTCACCGACGGGACGTATTTCCCGGGGATGACGCCCCCCTTGATGCTGTCCACGAACTCGTAGCCCTCGCCGCGCGGCCGGGGCGCCAGGCGCACCCAGCAGTCACCGAACTGTCCGCGGCCGCCTGTCTGCTTCTTGAAGCGTCCGCGTCCCTCGGCGGTGCGCGTGATGGTCTCCCGGTAGGCGATTTTGGGCTGCTCCGTCTCCACGCTGACGTTGTACTTGCGCTTCATGCGCTGCATCTGGACGTCCAGGTGCAGCTCCCCGAGTCCCCGCGCTATCGTCTGTCCCAGCTCCGGATTGTACGCGGCGTGGAAGGTCGGATCCTCGTCGTGCAGCTTCTGCAGGGCTTCGCCGATCTTGTCGTCATCCGCGCGGGTCGCGCCCCTCATCGCCACCGACACGTCCGGCTCCGGGAAGTCGATCTTCCGGAGGACGAGGGGCCGGGCGGAGGAGGACAGGGTGTCGTTGGTGCTCGTGTTCTTGAGCTTGGCCACCACGCCGATGTCGCCTGCGTGCAGGCGGGGCACCTCCAGGCGTTCCCGCCCCAGGGGTATGGACACGTGGTTCAGCTTCTCGCTCGAGCTGCGGTCGGCGTTGTGCGCCTCCATCCCGTTGACGGCGACGCCGCTGAACACGCGGAAATACGACAGCTCGCCCACGTGCGGTTCGGTTGCGGTCTTGAAGACCAGCGCCGCGAACGATCCGTCGTCGGACGCCTGGAGCTCCGTGTCCTGGTCCAGGCCCGGACGGGAGGCGGAGTGGCTGCCCGACTCGGAGGGATCGGGAAAGAGCTCGACCATCTTGCGCAGCAGCGCCCGGATCCCGTAGACGCGCGTCGAGGAGCCGCAGAAGACGGGCACCACTTCGCCCCGCCCCATCGCGATGGCCATGGCCTCGAGGGCTTCCTCGCGCGTGATCTCCTCGCCCTCCAGGTAGCGGTCCAGGAGTTCCTCGTCGGTGGTCGCCAGGGTTTCCTGCAGTTCCGTGGTCCACTCCTCGAAGATGTCCTCCAGGTCGGAAGGGACCTCGGCTTCGTCGTATTCGCCGGTGGCGGAGCCTTCCCGATACATGTGGGTGCGTCCGCTGAACAGGTTGATGATCCCGCGGAAGCCGGGTCCCTCGCCCACCGGTATCTCGACCGGCAATGCGCTGTCGGCCAGGATCTCCTTGATGTTCTCGAATACCTTGCGGAAGTCGGCGTGCTCCTTGTCCATCATCGAGACGAAGAACATGCGCGGGATGCCGCGCTCCTCGCAGTAGCGCCACACCCGTTCGGCCCCGACCTCGACGCCCGAGGTCGCGCTCACCACGATGACGGCCGCGTCCGCCACCCGCACCGCAGCCAGGGCCTCCCCCGTGAAGTCCAGGTATCCGGGCGTATCGATCAGGTTGATCTTCGTCCCCTTCCACTCGCTGAAGGCGGGCGTGAGCTGCATCGAGATCCCCTGCTGAATCTCCTCGGGCGCGGTCATCGTGAGGGCGTGTCCCTCCGCCACATTGCCCTTGCGCCGGGCCGTCCCTCCCACGAATGCAAGGGCGTCCACCAGCATGGTCTTGCCGGAGCCGCCGTGGCCGAGTATGGCCACGTTGCGAATATCCTCCGTCAGGTACTCCTTCCCTTCCGCCATCTGGCCTCCTGAAACGTGTTTTGAGTCGGGCGACGCGGCGCGGCGTCGTCGTTTCGGCGAATTCGGCCGGGAGCAGAAGCTAGGAAGAGCGGCGCCGGCGGGAAACCTCGTTGAGGAGTTCGAGTTCCTTGCGCGTGAGCGACCTCATCCCGCTGCGCGAGATCTTGTCGAGGATGGCGTCCACTTCGTCCAGCAGGGCTTCCTCGTCGCCTCTCCGCCAACCTTCCGGGCGACCGGTGGGATCCGCTGGGGGGGTCGGCCGCCGTCCGGGCGTCGTGCCGGAACCGGATCTTCCGCCCGCACGGGAGGAGCCGCCGCTGCCGCGCCCCGGCAGCCACGCGGGGGTTCGCCAGTCGGTCCTGAGGTAGACGAACCCCGTGACCAGGCCGCCCAGGTGGGCGAAGTGGGCGATCCCGTCCCCCCCTCCTCCGAAGGCGCTCAGCGTGCTCACCACGAAGAGGAAGGCGGCCAGCCATTTCGCCTTGACCGGAAAGATCCCCCAGATGTAGATGGGCGCGTCCGGCCAGGTCATGGCGAAGGCGACCATCAGGCCGTACACCGCCGCCGACGCGCCGATGATCGAAGAGGACTGGAAGACGAAGCTGAGGGCCACTCCTCCGAGTCCGCACAGCAGATAGTATTTGATGAACTCGCGCGAACCCCAGCGGCGCTCCAGCGGCATGCCGAAGAAGAACAGCATCAGCATGTTGATGAACACATGCCAGAAGCCCGCGTGCAGGAACATGTAGGTGAGCGCGCCCCAGGGGCGGGTGAGGATGCGGGACGGCCGGAACGCGAACCACTCCACGAAGAAGCCGGCGCTCCCGCTGACCCACATGAGCAGGAAGATCGCCGCGTTGGCGATCAGCAGTCGCTTCACCCAGGGCGTGAGTACGGAGGCGCCGTAGCCCGGCTGGAACGACGACCAGGTCATGCGCGCGATCCGGCGGCGACGGGCGCGGCGCGTCCGGACAGAGCCAGGGCGGCGATGTGCTCGCACAGTTCGCCGAAGGACAGCCCGGCGGCGCGTCCTGCCCGCGGCAGCAGGCTGGCGGGCGTCAGGCCCGGAAGCGCGTTCGCCTCGAGGCACCAGGGGGTGCCCGCGGAGTCCAGGATGAAGTCGACCCGGCTGAAGCCGTCGAGCCGGAGGACGCGGTGCACGGCGAGCGCCTGCCGGCGCAGCGTGGCGGCGATGTCCTCCGGGATGCGGGCCGGGAAGATCTCGCGCGCCATCCCCGGCTGATACTTGCACTCGTAGTCGAAGATCTCGTTTTCGGGGATGATTTCGCCCGGCGGGAGCGCCTGCTCCCCCAGAATGCCCACCGTCAGCTCCCGTCCCCGAACGTAGCGCTCGAACATGACCTCGCCGCCGTACGCGAGCGCCTGCTCCTCCGCGGCGGGGATCTCGTCGGCGCGATGCACCAGCGTGAGTCCCAGCGTCGACCCGCCCCTCGGCGGCTTGACGATCAGGGGAAGCCCCAGCCCGGCGACGGCGCGGTCCGCGGGCGCGCGACCGGCAATCCACTCGGGCGTCGGGATGCCGGCGTCGCGCAGCAGCCGCTTGGTGAGGTCCTTGTCCATGGCCAGGGCGCAGCCGGTGTGTCCGCTCCCCGCATAGGGGATCCCGATCAGGTCGAGCAGCGACTGCACGGTGCCGTCCTCGCCGGTCCCGCCATGGAGCGCCGGGAAGACCACCTCGGGCGCGCACGCCCGCAACGCCTCGTCGAGGAGGAGGAGGGGGTCGCTCCCGCCCGGTCCCGCGGAGGGCGGCGCCTCCCGGGCCACCCCCGACTCGCGCAGCTCGCGTTCCCGCTCCCGGCCGAGCACGCCCGACGCCGGGTCCACCGCCACGACCTCATGGCCGCGGCCGCGCAGCGCGGCGGCGACCGCGGCGCCCGAGACCAGCGATACCGGCCGTTCCTCGGACGTCCCGCCCATGAGCACGGCGACCTTCATCACCGCATTCCCCGCCGGGCGCCGCTCAACGGGCCGCTCCCGTGAGCGTGCGCACGATGTCGAAGCGGGTGAGAATGTCTTCCAGCCTTCCGTTGGCCCTCACCAGGACCGCGGGGTTTTCGCGGGTCAGCAGCCGGGTCGCCTTCTCGGCGTCGAGATGGCTGTCCACCACCGGGAAGGGCGAGCCCATCACGGTCTCCACCGGGTGGTCCAGGACTCCCGGGTCCTGGATGACCCGTGCCATGAGCCTTCCCTCGCTCAGCGAGCCCACGCAATCCCCGTCCCGAACCACCGGGAGCTGTGAAATCCCGTGGCTGCTCAAGGTGGACACCGCCATGCGCACGGGGGTGGCGGGCGTTGCCGTCAGCAGTCGGAAGTCGAGCGGTTCCTTGGCGCGCACGAGGTCGTGGACGCTCCTGCGCGGGCGTTCCAGGAAACCGTTCTCACGCATCCATTCGTCGTCGTACATCTTGGTAAGGTAGTGCTCTCCCCAGTCGCACAGAATCGCGACCACGAAGGCCTCCGGGTCGTCGAGCCGGCGGGCCAGCTCCACCGCGGCGTGCGTGTTCAGCCCGGACGAGCCGCCCACGAAGAGTCCCTCCTCCGTGGTCAGCCGGCGCGCCATGCGGAAGGCTTCGCCGTCCTTGACGGTCACGTACGCGTCCACCACGTCGAGGTTCAGCGCGCCGGGGATCTTGTCGTTGCCGAGTCCCTCAACCAGGTACGGGTGCCCCTCCCCCATCTCGCCGGTGTTGAAGAAGGAGGAAATCACCGACCCCACCGGATCCACGCCCACCACCTCGACCGCCGGATTCCTCTCCTTCAGGTATGCGCCGGTGCCGGAGATGGTCCCTCCGGTGCCCGCCCCGCCCACCAGGTGTGTGATGCGGCCTCCGCTCTGTTCCCAGAGTTCGGGGCCTGTCGTGGCGTAGTGGGCCTTCGGGTTCTCGAGGTTGTAGAACTGGTCGGCCAGTACGGCGCCGGGGGTCTCCCGGGTGATGCGGCGGGCGACCTGCTGGTAGTGGTCGGGATGGTCGGGCCCGACGGCCGTGGGGGTGATCACCACCTCCGCCCCGAAGGCGCGCAGCAGCTTCACCTTCTCCTGGCTCATCTTGTCCGGCATGGTGAAGACGCAGCGATACCCGCGCGTTGCCGCGGCCATCGCGAGCGCCAGTCCGGTGTTCCCGCTGGTGGCTTCGACGATCACGCCGCCCGGGCGCAGGGTTCCGTCCCGCTCCGCCGCGCTCACCAGGGCGAGGCCGATGCGATCCTTCACCGAACCGCCGGGGCTCATGAACTCGCACTTCCCGTAGACGGGGGTGCGGCAGTCCGCGGCGACACCGTGCAAACGCACCAGCGGGGTCCACCCCACCATCTCCATCACGTTGTCGTAGGGCTCTCGATGGCGGACGCTCATCGCCACGATCCTTCCCTGCGGGCGGCCATCAAGGTTCGGGGCTCGACCGCCTGGAGAACTGCACCGGCATGCGTACCCACACCGGAACATCACGCCCGTCCCTCCGCGCGGGATGGAAGATCATCGCGCGCGCGCCCTCGGCCGCGGCCGAATCGAGCGACTCGTGCCCGCTGGTCTCGACCACCGCGACGGAATCCACCTCACCCAGCTCGTTGACGCGGACCTGGAGCACCGTCTCGCCCTCGATTCCCTGATCCCACATCTCGAGCGGGTATTCGATGGGGACGGCGTCGCCCAGGGGCGCGGGATCCTCCACCTCGGCATCGCCGGCGCAGGCTGTGAGCCAGGACACGCCCAGGGTCGGGATCGCCAGCATTCCGTGGATGAAGCCACGCGCGCGGCGAGAGCGGCGAGGCACCGGGCCGGCAAGGCGCCCTGAAGGCGGGAGCGGCGCCGGCATGTCTAACGCGCCCCGCGCGCGAGACGGCGCAGTTCCGCGAGCAGTGTCATGGATTCCAGTGGGGTCATGTTGTCGAGATCGATCTCCTGAAGGCGGGCGCACAGCTCGGCTTCCGCCGCGAAGAGAGAGAGCTGGCCGGGCTCAACGGCCGAAGAAGGGCGACGTTCACCCTGACGCCCCAGGCACCCTCCGTCATGTGTACGTCTTCCCTCCAGTTCCGCCAGAAGTTCCTTTGCCCGCTCCACGATGGCCGGCGGCATCCCGGCCAGCCGCGCCACCTGGATTCCGTAGGACCGGTCGGCGCCCCCCTCCTCCAGACGACGCAGGAATACGATGTCCTCGCCGGATTCGCGCACCGCCACGTTCAGGTTGCGCACCGCCGGGAGCAGTTCGCCCAGCTGGGTGAGCTCGTGGTAGTGGGTCGCGAAGATGGTCTTGGCGCCGACCACCTCGTGCAGATGCTCGGTGACCGCCCACGCGATGGAGACCCCGTCGTAGGTGGAGGTGCCGCGTCCGATCTCGTCCAGCAGCACCAGGCTGTCCGCGGTGGCGCCGTGGACGATCGCCGCCGATTCGTGCATTTCGACCATGAAGGTCGATTGGCCGCGGGCCAGGTTGTCGCTCGCCCCGACCCGGGTGAAGATCCGGTCGCAGACCGGCAGTCTTGCCCGGTCCGCGGGCACGAAGGACCCCATCTGGGCGAGCAGCTGGATGAGCCCCGCCTGCCGCAGGATGGTGCTCTTGCCCGCCATGTTGGGGCCGGTCAGCACGACCACCCGACCGTCTTCCTCCAGAACCAGATCGTTGGGCACGAAGCTGCCCGCGGGCATCACCGCCTCCACCACGGGGTGCCGCCCGGCGCGTACCTCGACGGCATAGCCGGAATGGATTTCCGGACGGACGTAGCCGCTCCGCTCAGCCACCTCCGCGAGTCCTGTCAGCGCATCGAGACGCCCGAGCGCGCGCCCGAGTCTCTGCAGCCGCCCCACCTGCTCGGCCACCTCCTCCCGCACCGCGGCGAACAGTTCCGCCTCCAGGGTGGCGATGCGGTCCTCGGCGTCCAGAATGCGGCCTTCCCACTCCTTCAGTTCGGGGGTGAAGAAGCGCTCCGCGTTCGCCAGTGTCTGCTTGCGCACGTAGTCGTCCGGCACCCGGCCCAGGTTGGCCCGGGTCACCTCCAGGTAGTAACCGAATACCTTGTTGTAGGCGACCTTCAGCGAGGCGATGCCCGTGCGTTTCCGCTCCCGGGCCTGCAGCGTCGCGATCGACGTGCGCGCATCGCCGCGGGTCTGGCGGAGCGCGTCCAGGGCCGTGTCGTACCCGGCCCGGATGACGCCGCCTTCCTGCAGCGTCGCGGGTGCGTCGGGGGCGATGGCCCGCCCGAGCAGCTCGCGCACGTCCTCCATGGCGTCGAGCCGGGCGCCCCGCTCCCGCAGCCCGGGGAGTTCGGCCGCCGCCAGCGCGCGCCGCACCGGCGGGACCCGGTCGAGGGAACGCGCCAGCGCGAGCAGGTCGCGCGGCATGACCCGTCCGAGCGAGATCTTCCCGGCCAGCCGCTCCAGATCGGCGACCTCGGAGAGCGCCTCGCGAACGTCACGCCGCACTTCGAACCGTTCGAAGAACTCCCCCACCACCTCCTGTCGCTTCCAGATGGCGGCTGCTTCCACCAGCGGCGCCAGCAGCCAGCTCCGCAGCGTGCGCGCGCCCATGGCGGTCACGGTGTCGTCCAGCACCGAGATGAGGGTGGCGCCCTGGTCTCCCGGCCGCAGAGGTTCGGTCAACTCCAGGTTCCGGCGCGTCATCTCGTCGACCACCATGGTCGAGCCGGGACGGCGCACGGCGGGAGGTTGAAGGTGCGCCACCCCGCCGGGACGGATCTCGGCGACGTAGGCGAGCAGGGCGCCCGCGGCGCGCACCGCGGGCGCATCGCCCGCCTCGATGCCGAATCCCTGCAGGGACAGTACTCCGTAGGCGCGCCGCGCTTCCTCGCGCGCCGCCTCCTCCCCGAAGATCCAGTCGTCGCGGAGGGTGACCAGCGTATCGGGCGCAGCGCCCGGCACCGTTCGCCCCTCCAGGGAAGCGGGCAGGAGCAGCTCGGCCGGCGCCAACTCGCCCATGCGGGCGGCGAGGGCTTCCTCGCCCACGACCTCGAGCACCAGTTCGCCCGTGGACAGGTCGAGGGCCGCCAGGCCGCCGAGTTCCTTCCCCGCGGGCGCGAGCGCGACCAGGAAGTTGTTGCGCCGGGCCTCCAGCAGCTCGTCGTGGACGACCGTGCCGGGAGTAATGGTCTCCACCACCTCGCGGCGCACCAGCCCCTTGGCCGCCCTGGCATCCTCGACCTGGTCGCAGATGGTCACCCGGCAACCCAGCTTCACCAGCTTGCGCAGGTAGTCGTCCAGCGCCTTGGCGGGCACCCCCGCGAGCGGAACCTGCCGCGCCGCCCCGTTGTTGCGCGCCGTAAGCGTCAGCCCGAGCAGGCGCGCGCCCTTGCGCGCATCCTCGTTGAAGAGCTCGAAGAAATCGCCCACCCGGATGAACACGAGGGCATCGCGGTGGCGCGCCTTCACGGCCCGCCACTGGCGCATGAGCGGCGTGTCCTGAGTCATGGCGTGGCGCTGGCGCCGGAGATCATCCCGGAAAACCCGTCCTGATGTGCGCGGCAAAATGGCGTATCCGAAGCGGAGCATTCCGTCCGCGTGTCCCGCCCGACCCCACCCGGGGCCATGATCCAAGTTGTAGTGTCGCAGACCGTCCCGGAAGGGGAGCGGTCACAGTGGACCGCAGCGTTCCCGGGCGGGCTCCTGGCCACGCTCCCGGTGTATCAGCCGTTGTGTCGCCAACACCCGTCGACACTGAATCCCGAAAGGAGTTCTTGATGATACATAAACCATTGCTGAATCACGTCTTGCCACTATTGGTGATCGTTGTTTCGGCGGCATGCGGCGGAACCGGAGACGCCAACGCGGATGTCCCGATGCCGGATGCCCTCAGCGCAACCCTCAACGACGGCGCAGCTCCGGACGGCGTCACCCTGGAGTCCATTTCGGAGGGGCGGATCCTCTTCAACGCCCGGGCCACCTGCTCCGCGTGCCACGGGGCCAACGGCAAGGGGGGACAGCTGGCGCCAAACCTGGCCGACGACGTGTGGCTCAACTCGGACGGCAGCTACGCCGGCATCATCCAGGTCATCGAGACCGGAGTTCTCGAGCCGAAGGAGTATCCCGGCCTGATGCTCCCGCGCGGCGGCCTGGGTCTTTCCGACGAGGAGATCAGTTCGCTCGCGGCGTTCATCTGGAGCCTCGGCGTGCGCGGATAGTCGCGCCCTTACCTGACCGCCTCTCCGCGCCGCGTCCGGGCACCGGCGCGGAGGGGCCCCGCTCGACCTCCCTCTCCCGCGGAGGCACGCTGCGCGAGCAGCCATTCCTCCAGTAGATGATGGTGGGGCAGGGCGCTTGCCTTCATCAGCCGGTCTACCCGGCGCAGCCCGAGCAGCGCCGCGTCCAGGCTCTCGCGGTTCCAGCCCCGGCTCTGTCCCTGGATGCGGCGGGCGAGCCAGCGCTGATGGGGTGGAAGCGCGGCCTCCAGCCCGGACAGCCCGCGGTCGAGCGCCAGCCCGATGCGGAGGAAGTGGGTGGTGAGGCCCATGACCAGGAACACGCCTGATTCGCCGCGCATGAAGAGTTCGCCCAGGGCGGCGGTGGCCGCCGCGAAGTCTCGTCCTCCCACCATGTCGAACCAGCGCCAGGGGTCGAGGCGGGAAACCCGGATCCCTCCGGCCTCCACCGTCTCCACCGTAATCGGGCGACCTTCGGGGGCCATGGAGATCAGCTTGGCGATCTCCTGCGCCAGTACTCCCATGTCGGATCCGACGGCCGCCGCAAGTGCTCGCGCGGCGTCTTCGTTCATCTCCGCGCCATGCCGGTCGTGGCACCACGAGATCAGGAAGCCGGGCAGGTCGTTTGCCCGCACCGGACGGAACTCGAGCGAGCGGGCCGCGCGCACGATGTCCCGATAGAAACGCGCCCTGGAGCGCGCCGGGCGCGTGGCGGTCAGAATCAGGGCCAGCCCCTCCGGGGGCGACGCCGCGATGCCGAGCACAAGCTTGCGCGCCGCGGGAAGCGGAGCCAGTGCCTCCGCGCCATGGACCAGCACCACCCGCCACTCGGCCATCATGGGGGGGGTGGCCAGCACCGAGGCGAGATCGCGCACGTCGAGCTCCGGGCCGGACATGACGTCGAAGTTGAAATCGCGCGTCGCCGGGTCGAGATGGGCCTCGGCGATCTCCCGCGCGGCCTCGCGCTTGCGGAAGTCGTCTTCGCCATGGAGGTAGAAGACCCCGCCTCCATGCCCGCCAAGCGCGCGCCGATAGGTGGCGGGGATCATTGCCTGCCGGGACTTGGATTCCCGGTCAGCGCTGGGAGAGGGGCGAGTATTCGTACAGCGCGCGGCTCCACAGGTCGTTGCCGTCCAGGCTGGAGTCCAGGAGGCGGATGGAGCGATAGCGTACCGTGGCGGATGGAGCGGCCGTGCGCAGCGAGGGAGGCTCGGAGACGACGATGGGGGGAAGCGCGACCTGGGGAGTCTCCTGGACGAGTTCCGGTCCCCATATGGCCAGCGCCAGCAGAATCGTGGCGGCGAACGCCACACCCAGGCGGGTGAACGGGGCGCCGCGGCGGCGGCGCGCAAGATCCTCCTGGATGTGGTAGATGCGATGCTGAAGTCGGGGATGGAAGTCCTCGCCAACGGTCACGCCGGGGATGGCGCGCAGCAGAGCCAGGCTGCGCGATACGGTGTCCGTGTAGCGCCGGCAGCCCGGGCACTCCGTCAGGTGCTGCTCGAAAACGTCCGCATCGGCCGCTTCTCCGTCATGGAATTCGGAGAAGCGCTGCAGAAAGCCGTTGCATTCCATGTGCGTCCGTGTACTCGTGGTCCTGGCGACTCTTTCCCTGCGAGCCTGCTCGCTCAACCCTCGCCCGGCGGTCCGAATCCGATCCCCCGGGTCCGTCGGTGCCTGCCGAGTTCTCTACTTGAAGTGCAACGCTCGGGTTCCCCCGCGAATTCGCGGGAAGGAGGCTCTGGGACCAGACGGTGGAAGGTCTGCTACCGGAGGGGCAGGACGAGGTTCCCACCCCTGGCCGGGCCAGAACCCGGTAGCCGGCGGCGGGGCCGCGGGCGCGCCGCCCGCATATGCGGGGGGACGCGCGGAAGGTGATGTTCGGGAGCGCGAGCTGGATGGTGCGTCCGGCGCGGACTCAGTCCAGCATGGGTGCGACGATGCGGGCGAAGTTGTTGCGCGCCCGGTTCAGTCGGCTCTTCACCGTACCCAGGTTGACCGCAGTGATCTCGGAGATCTCCTCGTAGGTCTTCCCCTGGAGTTCCCGCAGCACGAAGACCACCCGGTGATGCTCCGGCAGTTCGCTGACCGCCCTTTCGACGACCGCGCGGAGGTGTCTCTTGCGGTACAGGTCGTCGGGCCTGTAGGTGTGGTCCTCCCACTCCAGCGGCCGATGATCCGCCTCCCAGTTCTTCTTGATGGTCTGGAAGAAGACGAGGGGGTTTCGCGAGCGGTTGCGCAGCTCGTTCTTCGCCAGGTTGCTGGCGATGGTGTAGATCCAGGTGGAGAACTTCTTGGTGGGGTCGAAGCGGTGGAGGTGGCGGTAGACCCGGATGAAGGTCTCCTGCACCAGGTCCTGCGCCCGCTCCCGGTCGCCGATGGTCCGGTAGACGAAGTTGACCAGCCGATTGTCGTAGCGGTCCACCAGAATCCCGAAGGCTCTCTGCTCGCCCTCGAGGAACCGCTTCACGACGGCGCTGTCGTCCAGCTTCCTGAGGGCGTCCCGGGTTTCGTGCGCCGGCCTCGCCGGCTTCCTTGCCAGGCTCTTTTCGGTATTCATTTCGCTCCACTGCCAGACTTGGCTCTTTGTGCCCTCGAACAGGGCATTGTTGTGTGCAGGTTTCGTACCAGACGATTCACGCGCTCTCCCCGGCCTCGCGCCCCAGGTGCGTCCCCGGGGGAGGACGGCCGTCGTTCCCGCGGTGGACGGCACGGTCTCCGGACGGGGTCCTCCGAAAGGCGGCGGTGTACAGGAGGGCCGCGACGGTCTTGCAGTCCACGATCCGACCTGTGCGCACCATCTCCAGGGCGCTGGAGAACGGCACCACCTGCACGGTGATGAACTCGTCCGCGTCGCGGACGGCGTCTCCAGCCGAGAGGCCGGTCGCGGCGAACAGGTGAATCACCTCGTTGGTGAAGCCGGGTGTCGTGAAGATTCGGGTCAGATAGTCGATCCGGGCCGCGGTGAATCCGGTCTCCTCCGCCAGCTCCCGCCGCGCGCACTCCGCCCAGGCCTCGTTCGTCCCCTCAGGCAATCCCGCCGGCACTTCGTACAGGTAGCCGCCAGAGGCGTAGCGGTACTGCCGGAGCAGCAGAATCGCGGGGTCGGGCGACTCCGGCGGATCCACGAAGGGCACCACCGCGGCGGCCCCGGGGTGCCGGATCAGTTCCAGGTCGCCCTCGGATCCGTCCGGAAAGCGCACCCGGTCGACGGAAAGGTGAACCACCCGGCCATCGTGCACCACCCGGCTCGACAGGCGGCCCGTCCCATCCGGTCCCGGGATCGCGTCCGGTCCCGGGTATCGAACGGTGTCGCCCCCCGGGTACACGGCTCGACCGGCGGACAGGTATGGTGGCAACTCCCCTTCGAGCAAAGCGGTTTCTCCCGTTGATGCTGCGTCCCGAAGACGCGGGCAGGCCGACCCGCATGACGCCAGCGGTCATACGAGAGCGGCTGCTTTCCGGACGTTAGGCGCGGCCGGGCGGCGGGGGGTTGCCCGGAGGAGGTCGCGACGCACCGCGGGCTTGCCCGGAGGAGCCTCCGGCGCGCGCGCTCCGGTCGTGCCCCGTGCCGGCGGCTGCCTTTCCTGGATCGGCGTCGTCCGCGCAGCGGCGGACGCGCACAGGCGGGTCAGAAGTCGTGGTGGACTTCGATCGGGCCGAGGGATTCGAGTTCCGGGGCCACCCGGTCGGCGTCGCCCGCTACCACCACCGTGAGGGCGTCCGGGCGGATCCGGCGACGGGCCGCACCCGCCGCGTCGTCGACCTGCACCGCCCGCACCCGGTCGCGGTAGCGCGCGTGGTAATCAGGGGCGAGGCCGTGCACGAACATCCGCGCGATGCCCGACGCGACCTGGGCGGTGGTCTCCAGGCGCAGCGGGAAGATCCCCGCAAGGTAGTCGCGCGCGCCGCGCACTTCGGCCGGCGTGGGTCCGTCGGCAACCAGCGTCTCCGTCTCCGCAAGCACCTCCCGGACGGCCGCCGCGGTGTCTTCGGTCGCCACTGCCGTGGCGATGCGGAACATCCCGCCCGCGCGCCGGAGGAGGAAGTGCGAGCTCACTCCGTAGGTGAAGCCCTTGTCTTCCCTGAGGTTCAGGTTGAGGCGACTGGTGAACGCGCCCCCGAGCACGGCGTTGAGCACGATCAGCGGGAAGTAGTCGGGCGTCGTGCGCGCCACGCTGGCATGGCCGATGCGCAGCTCCGACTGAACCGCGCCCGGGCGATGGACGATCACGAAGCGACGCTCGCCGAAGCGGGGCCCGGCCGTCGCTTCGACGGGAGCGGCCTGCCCCCGCCAGCCGCCGAAACACTCGGCCGAGAGGTCCGTCACCGCCGCCCCCGAGACATCGCCCGCGACGACCAGCGCAGCTCCCCGCGGCCGGAAGCGGCCGGCTGCGAAGCCTGCCACATGCGTGCGCTCCAGGCCCGCGACCGTCCCTTCCGTGCCCGCCATCGGCCGCCCGTAGGTGGCCCTCTTCCCGAAGAAGAAGTGTGCCGCGGCCGCGGTGGCGAGCTGCGCGGGATACATCCTGCGTTGCCGGATCCCTCCCAGCTGCTGCTCGCGGGTGCGCTCCACCTCTTCATCCGGAAACCCCGGAGTCAGGACGACTTCCGACAGCAACCGGAGGGCGCGCGGAAACCGGTCGGCGGCGCAGGTCAGGGAGACCACCGTGGAATCCCAGCCGACCGACGTCGCCAGGTGCGTACCCATGTCCTCGAGGGCGCACGCCAACTCCACCGCCGACCGGCGCGCGGTGCCGCCGTGCAGCGCCTTGCCCGTCAGCACCGCCAGCCCGGCCTGCTCGCCCGCGAGGGTCGCCTCGCCTGCATCCATGACCAGGAGGGCGGTCACCAGCGGAACCCCATCCCGGCGCGCGACTCGCAGCTCCAGCCCGGAATCGAGTCTCGCGGCATGCACCGTCGGAATCGCGAAGGGCGCAACCGGTCCCGGTCCCGGCGGTGTGCGGGGGAAGCCTGCGGGGCTCAAGCGGATGTCCGGGGCACGTACGTCAGAATCGCCCGGTTCTCCGGCCCCAGGCGTTCTCCGGCCAGGGTCGCCACCGCCTCCGGCGTAACCGCGCGCAGGCGATTGATTTCCGTGGAGATCCGCTGCGGATCTCCGAAATGCGTCGCGAACATCGAGAGCAGATCGGCCCGCTGGGCCACGACCTCGAGTTGCCCGAGAATGGCCGTCTCGGCCATGGCCACGGCCCGGGCGACTTCTTCCCCGGCGACCGCCCTCAGCCCGTCGATCTCCTCGACCAGGACTGCCTCCAACTCCCCCGGGTCGACCCCCATGTTGCCCGTCGCCCGAACCAGCATCATCGCGGCCCCGGTCATCAGTGGAAAAACGTGCGCCGCGACATCCTTGGCGACCCGTCGCTCCAGCACCAGCGAGCGATGGAGTCGCGATGCCCGTCCCCTTCCCAGAATGTCGCCCGCGACGTCGGCGGCGTAGAAGGCGGGATCGTCGAAGGTGGGCACGCGCATCGCCGCATAGACCCGCGTGAGCGGCACATCGGCCTCGACCGTCTGGCTGGAAACGGTGTGGTTCTCGCGCTCCGCGTCCGCATCTCCGGCGATCCTCCGGGCCCCGGGTCCCGGCGGGATCCCGCCGAAGTAGCGTTCAGTCCACTCGAGCGCGCGGGTGGGATCGAAGCCGCCGCAGAGCGTGAGCACGGCGTTGTCAGGCGCGTAGTAGGCGCGAAAGAACGACTCGAGGTCGTCGAGCGTGAACCCGTCGATGTCCTCCAGTGACCCGATGACCGGATGGCGATAGGGGTGCCCCGGCGGGTAGACCATCGCCAGCATGCGCTCATCCCAGTCCCCGTAGGGCTGGTTGTCGTAGCGCTGACGGCGTTCGTTCTTCACCACATCCCGCTGGTTCTCGAGCTTCTCGGCGGTGAGCGCGGGCAGCATCCATCCCATGCGATCCGCCTCGAGCCAGAGCGCCAACTCCAGATGATGCGAGGGGAGAGTCTCGTAGTAGTTGGTGCGATCGAACCACGTGGACGCGTTGGCCGAACCGCCGACGCCCTCCAGCAGCTCGAAGTGCTGGTTGCCGGCCACATGGCGGGATCCCTGGAACATCATGTGCTCGAAGAGATGGGCCAGGCCGGTCTGTCCGGGACCTTCGTTCCGGGAACCCACGTCGTACCAGAGGTTCACGGCGACGATGGGCACGGATGGATCGGGAGAAAGGACGATCCGGAGTCCGTTCTCGAGGCTGTGCTCTTCGCAGGGGATGGATATCACGGGTGCTTGCGGGCGGCGGAAGACGCGAACTTCAGCTGCCGAACTTCGCCAGCCGGCCCGCGTGCGCCAAGGCCAGCGACATGATGTGCCGTGCCGCGATGGTGCCCAGATCGCCCCGCCGGCACGCGTTTTCGGTCAGGCGGCGCCCTGTCGGCCGGGCCCGGCGCGACCGGATCAGGAGCGGCACCGCGTGCCAGGAATGAGCGGCCATGGTCGCGGGGGTGCTGTGGTCGCCGGTGACGATCACCACGCCCCCGTCATCCAGCCCCGGCAGAAGGTGGTCCATCGCCTCGATGGCGCCGACCTTGCCCTCGAAATCGCCGTCCTCCCCTCGGGAATCCGTCGCCTTGTAGTGGAAAAAGCGGAAGTCGGCGTGTCCGGCGGCGGCCCGCATCAGCTCCACCGCCTCCCCGTCGGAGTCCGGGATTCCCGCGGCCTCCATTCCGACCAGACGGGCCACCCCCCGGTACATGGGATAGCGCGCCACCGCCACCGCCTTCAGCCCATACCGCCGGGCAAAGCCGGGTGGGGCCCGGTATTCGGCGAATCCGCGGGCGAGCACCCCGTTGGCGACGGGCTCGCCGGCGAGCACCTCCGCCGCCTGCTCCAGGATGCGGCCGGCAGCTTCGGCCGTGCGCGCGGATGCCGCGTCTCCGTCGGGCGCCCCGGGTGGGCGGGGCGGGACGCCGGTGCGCTGCGGGTCGGTGTCCGAGACCTCCGCGCCCAGGCCGTCGCCGCGCAGCACCATGACCGCGCGGTGCTCCATGACGTGCTGGAAGTGGAGGTCCACCCCGGGCGGCGCGGTCACGCCCTCCCGCAGCCGCCGCACCAGCCGCCGCCCCTCGGCGTTGCCGGGCCGCCCCGCGCGCCGGTCGGTCACGCGGCCGCGCCCGTCCAGGGTGGCAAGGTTGAGCCGGGCGGCCACGTCCCCCTCGCGCAGCCGAATCCCGACCCCCAGCGCGGCCAGCACACCGCGCCCGATCAGGTAGCGAGCCGGGTCGTACCCGAACAGGGCGAGGTGGGCGGGGCCGCTCCCCGGCGTGATCCCGGGCGCGATCGGCACCTGCATGCCCAGCGAGCTCTCCACGGCCATCGCGTCCAAGTTGGGCGTGCGCGCGGACTCCAGCTCGGTCAGGCCGGTGGCGGGGTGGGGGAGTCCGCCCACCCCGTCGAGCACGATCAGGGTGATCGCATCCCCCCCCGGCATGCGCTCCACCAGGTCGTCCGGGAACCGCGTCACCCTCGCCACGCCGCCCGCCTTTCGACCGCTATCGGCATCCGGAGCCTCATGGATGGTTGGTTGTCTCCTGCCCGCCACGTACGCCTGTGAGCCGGTGCGAGCCATGAACCAGCTTCATCGGCGCATGTCGCGCGGGCAACCCCGTGTGCCGGGCCCTTCGCTCGAGGTCCGCCCGCCGGGACCCTTTCCGGTAGCAGGCCCGCACCACTCGCGATACAATGTACGCAGGCAGGAAACGACGGACTGCCGGCGGCCAGCCGGCATCCGGCCCCCGCGGGAGGAGGTATCATGACAACTCGACCCCTGTTCGCGTTCTGCGTGCTGGCGACCCTGCTGGCTGCCGGCTGCACGGGACAGCGACGCGCGCCCATCGGCATCGGCGCCGAGCCATCGCGGGATATCACCATTTTTGTGGACAACCTCGATTTCAACGACGCGCGCATCTACATCTCGACCGGCGGAGGGCGCACCCGGCTGGGAAGCGTTTCCGGCAAGACGCGGGAGCGCTTCACTCGCGAGTGGAGGCTGCCCACCATCGGCTTCGAAGTGGATCTGCTGGGTGGCGGCGTCTACCGGACCCAGGAGCTGGCGGTCACGGCCGGCGAGGCCTTCGATCTCCTGATCCAGGCCGGCTACGTTCGCCTGATTCCCAGAGGACGCTGAACCATTCGGCGCCAGCGGCGGTAACCGGAAGCAGTCGAACCCTGCGCGAGAGCCGTGCCAAGGGTCTCATTGACCAACCAGCAAGGAGTATCGCCCATGTCCGGGGTGGGCCGCCCAAAGGGGCTTGAAGCCATGCGAAGGAAACACCAGCGTGCCCGGCGGACGATGATCGCGGCGCTCGTCCTGGCTGCGGCGATTCCCACGTCGGCCAGCGCGCTGCAGCAGGAAGCTGCCGCCGGGATCGCGCTCAGCATGATGGACGTGGAATTCCTGGAGCGCGCCGACAATTCACGCATCTACATGGTGGATTCAACCTTGGCGCGCATCGACGAGTTCATCGACTTCGGCTGTCCCACCTGCCGGTCCTTCTACATCCTGCGCACGGATTCGCTGAAGGCGACCTTCGTCGACACCGGGAGGGCGAACTTCGTGGTGCGCATGTTTCCGCTCGCCCGTCTCATGCGCGGGTTTCACGCGGCCGAAGCCGCGCTGTGCGCGGGTGGGCTGAACGACCGGCAGGGTTTCGAGGCGATGCAGCACCGCCTCTACATGAACCAGAGCGTGTGGCAGCCGCTACAGGACCCGATTCCCGTCTTTCTCCAGTTCGCGGCCGACATCAACCTGCCGCTGGAGGAGTTCCAGGCCTGCCTCATTCGCGACACCGTCGCCCCCCTCATCCTGAGCGACATGAACCTGGCCCAGCTCATGGCAGTGGAGGGGACGCCCACCTTCGTGCTCAACCGGGGCGGGGAACTGACCGGGGAGGTCAAGCTCACCGGCGAGGAAGGCATCTCCTCGTTCGACGAAGCGGTTACGCGCCTGTCTGGGCCCGGAGACTAGCTTAGTCCGATTAGTTTAGCCAATCCCCGGGTACTCCTTCCGCGGACGATCGCGCTCGGCTGCTCCTTCGCCGGCGGCCCGGGCTCGGGTCGTCTCCATCGGGCGAATCACACGCTCTCCGCCAGCCGCCGCGCCCTCCCCGAAACTCGCCCGGCGCATCCCGCCAGAGCCTCCTCGCGAAGACCCGGCGAGACCAGCTCTGCCACGGTAGCCGCCACCTCCTCCTGCGCGTAACCGCATAGCTCGCGGACCCGTCGGCGGACGAACCGGGCGGACAGGCTCGCGCTCGCGGCAAAGCGGCCCCAGTCGCCGCGTCTCAGCTGCCTCAGGCTGCCGCGCCCGGCGATCTTCATGGCCAGCGTCGGCGACAGATCGGGATAGGCTATCGTCGACAGCAGGTCGTAGAGCGGCGCGACTTCGATCGATCCGTCCGGGCGTGCAAGCAAGCTGTAGTTCTTGCCGTGCGCGTCCGCGTTACCCAGGAGCATCTGGAGGATCGCCGCATCCAGTAGCTTGAGAACCTCTCGTGCGGGACGTGTGCAGACGCGACGGACCAGATCGAAGCACTGGGCGAAGGTGGGTCCTCCCTCGGAGGCGTACTTCTGCGCGGGCGGAACGCCCAGAGCCTGGCAAAAATCCTCTTGATGAAGACGTTTGATCGTGCCGTCGCCATCCAGGCGTCGGTCGTACCGCTCGACGAGCAGAAAAGACCGGCTGGCGACCACGCCGGGCTGGACGGGAGCCACCGATAGCCCCATGCGTGACGCGAGACGCATGGCGAACGCCTCGTTTTCCGTTAGCGAGGGGAAGCGCGCACTGGATGGTTTCAGAATGTGGGTGCTGGGTTGTCCCGGAGAAGGGAGCGCCACGGCGCTGTTGATGGCGATGACCGGCATTTTGGATTGAGCGCCTGCCAGCGAGAGGCGCAGGGTGCCCCGACGCGCGGCCAGGAACGGTCGGGTTCGGATGGTGTCGAGGAGTTGAAGGAGTGCTTCAGCCGACAGGGGCTCGGGCGGTTCCGCCGCGCGGCGCGGAGGAGGCGCCTCCCCTTCGGGCAATAGCGAAAGCGCCCCGGCCACCTCCGCTCCCAGCTGCGACAGTAATCCAAAGGGATTCGCGGGTGAGACGCCGAGAGCGGCGGCTACGGCATCTCGCTGCGCTCCCTCCGGCAGCAGGCCCTCAAAAAAGGGCAGGCACTCGCGCGTGCTGAAGGACGCCGGTCGCTTCGGCAGGGAAAAAGACACCGGCGGAGCAGAATCCTCGGCCAGCCAGCGGGGAGCGTACGCGAACCGCATGGTGCCGTGTCGGTCGAGGGCCAGCGAGCCGACGACGTTGCGGTCCCACCATACCGTCAGCGAGCGCGTCATGCGTCAGGCCGGTCCTCAGGTGGGTCGGGAGACTTGATGCTCAGTTCGCAACCCAGGGCGGCGAGCACCCCGAGCACCTTGCCGACCTGCGCGGTCTTCTTGCCCGCCTCAAGCTCGGAAAGAAAGCGCGGTCCCACGTTGGCGGCACCTGCCAACTGGTCCTGGCGGAGACCCTGCGCTCGGCGAGTGGCGCGGACAATCCTTCCGATCTCCGTGGGAGTCATGGGGGTACGAGTCATGGGAAGGGCCTCGATGAAGGATGAGCGGGTCGGTGCGGTGATTCTTTCCCGATCGGGAAAAATACGAGCGCGTCGCCGTTGCGCCAACCGGTTTATTCCCGATCGGGAGCAATCGTGGCCGCGGCGAATCCTCGCCAACGAAATATTCCCGGTCGGGAAAAGAGAGGGCGCTCGGCTACTCCTTTGCCGGCAGCCCGGGCTCCGTCATCCCCCGCACGTCCAGCGCCTCCTCCAGGGTCTCCTCGTCAAGCAGACCCCTCGCCTGCACGATCTCGCGCACCGCCCTGCCCTCGCGGGCGGCCTGCTTGGCCACCCTGGCGGCCGCGTCGTAGCCGATGTAGGGGTTGAGCGCGGTCGCGATCGCGGGGTTGCGGTCGAGCAGTTCGCGCGCCCGCTCCCGGTTGGCCTCGATGCCGGCGACGCACCGGTCCGCGAAGGCGCGGCTCGCCCCGGCGAGCAGCGTGATCGACTCCAGCAGCGAGTGAGCGATGACCGGCAGCATCACGTTCAGTTCGAAGTTGCCGCGGCTTCCGGCGATGGTAACGGCGGTGTGGTTCCCGGCCACGCGGGCCGCGACCATCATCAGCGCCTCCGACATGACCGGGTTCACCTTGCCGGGCATGATTGAACTCCCCGGCTGGACGGCGGGAAGCCGGATTTCGTGAATCCCCGAAGTCGGGCCCGACGAGAGCCAGCGAATGTCGTCGGCGATCTTCATCAGGCCGGATGCGGCCGCGTTCAGGGCTCCGGAGGCGCTCACGCAGGCGTCCTGGGAGCCCTGTGCCGCGAAATGGTTCTCCGCTTCCCGAAACGCGAGGCCGGTCTCGCGGGAGAGATGCTCGATGGTGAGACGCGCGAAGTCGGGGTGGGTGTTGATGCCGGTTCCGGTCGCGGTGCCGCCCAGCGCCAGCTCGGCCAGCTCCGCCGAGGCGTGCCGAAGGCGCTCGATGGCGCGCGTGACCTGCATGGCATAGCCGCCGAACTCCTGCCCCAGCCGCACCGGCGTCGCGTCCATCAGGTGGGTGCGGCCCGACTTGAGCACGCCGTCGAAGGCTTCGGCCTTCGCCGCGAGCAGACCGCGCAGGTGACCGAGCGCGGGAATCAGCTCCTCCTCGATGGCTGTACGCGCGGAGACGTGGATGGCGGTAGGAATCACGTCGTTGGAAGACTGGCCGAAGTTGACGTGGTCGTTAGGATGCACGGGCGCGGCCCCGGAGCCCTCCAGGATGCGGTTGGCGAGCGCCGCGATCACCTCGTTGGCGTTCATATTGGAGGACGTCCCGGAGCCGGTCTGGTAGACGTCGAGCACGAACTCGCCGTCCCGGTCCCCGCGGGCGACCTCGGTGGCGGCGGCGGCGATTGCCCGCGCCGTGTGGCCGTCGAGGTATCCCAGTTCGCGGTTGACGCGCGCGGCCGACTTCTTGATCAGCCCCAGCGCCTGGATGAACCCGCGCCCGAAACGCTGGCCGCTTATGGGGAAGTTCTCGAAGGCGCGCTGCGTCTGGGCGCCGTAGAGGGCGTCGGCGGGGACATGGACTTCGCCCAGCGAATCACGCTCGACGCGAAACCGGTTGGACATGCCGGGAACCTCCGGATGTTGGGATGCAGCTCCTGGGATGCAGAGCTTTCTTTTTCGCGCCTCAAAGATAATTGTCCCGGCGTGCGAAAGGGCGGGTTGGCCGGTGTGGCCGCTCGGGCGCAGGCGGGACCGTCTTCGCCCGCCGTGCCGGTGCCGCCGTGTCGCGCGCGGCGTCTTGGGGCCTGTCTCGGGGAGTTGGCCATGCGAATCGTGATCCATGGGGCCGGAGCCGTCGGCGGCTACTTCGGAGCTCGCCTGGTCGAGGCGGGAGAGGACGTCGTCTTCGTCGCGCGCGGACCACAGTTGGCGGCGCTGCGGTCGGGCGGTCTGCGGATCGAGAGCATCGCGGGGGACGTGCGCCTGGACCGTGTCGCCGCCACCGATGACCCCGCGTCGCTCGGGAAAACGGACGCGGTGCTGGTGACGACCAAGACCTGGCAGGTCGAGGCGGCCGGCCGGGCACTCCGGCCGCTGGTGGGCCGGCACACGGTGGTGGTTCCGCTCCAGAACGGAGTGGAGGCGGCGACGCAGCTGGAACGGTCGCTGCCTGCCGAGGCGGTGGCCGGCGGTCTCACCCGCATCCTGTGCGAGCTGGTCGAGCCCGGCCGCATCCGCCACACGGGCATCGACCCCGTGATCGTGATGGGGGAGCGCGACGGGCGACGCACCGGCCGTTGCGACCGGCTTGCGGCAGCGCTGGAGCAGGCCCCGGGCGTGTCCGTTGTGGTCTCCGACGACATCGAGGCGGAACTGTGGCACAAGCTCCTCCTCATGGCCTCGGTGAGCGGGGTGTGTTCGGTGGCCCGGGTACCGCTTGGCGAGGTGCGCGCCACCCCGCCCGCACGGGACCTTCTGCGCCGCTCGATGGAGGAGACCGCCGCCGTGGCCGCAGCCCGCGGGGTGCGCCTGCCGGACGGCGTAATCGCGGCTTCGCTGGCCTTCCTGGATGGTCTCCCCTGCGGTTCCATCCCCTCCATGCACCGCGACATCGCCGCCGGCCGGCCCTCGGAGCTGGAACAGCTGAGCGGCGCGGTGGTCCGCCTCGGGCGCGAGTGCGGGGTGGCCACCCCGCTTCACCAGTTCATGCACGCGGCGCTGCTTCCATCGGAGCTTGCCGCGCGCGGAGACCGGCCGGGGCGGTAGGCTTCCCGGGGCGGAATGGGAGGGGAATCCCTCCTGTCCGCGCCTGTCCTCCGGGACCCGAACCTTGAACGGTGCCGCGATGCGGCGGCATCTTGAGTCCATGCGCAGGGACGCCATGCACTCGCCGCCTCCACCGGTGACCAGGGATCTCGTGCTGGTCGGCGGCGGGCACACCCACGTCGCCGTGCTCAAGCACTTCGGCATGAAGCCGATGCCCGGAGTTCGGGTTACGCTGATCTCGCGCGAGTCGAACGCCCCCTATTCCGGGATGCTTCCGGGGCTGATCGCGGGCCACTACACGTTTGCGGACGCGCATATCGACCTGGCTCCGCTCGCCCGTTTCGCCCAGGCCCGGTTTCTCCGGGACCAGTTGGTGGGGGTCGATCTTGAGAACAAGCGGGTGCTGTGCGCGGGGCGTCCGCCGGTGGCCTTCGACCTGCTCTCGCTGAATACGGGTTCGGCGCCCGGAGTACGACGAGTGGCCGGTGCCGAGGACTCGGTCGTCCCGGTCAAGCCCATCGACGGCTTCTTCGCCCGCTGGACGCGGCTCCGGGAGCGTGTCGCCGGCACGTCCCACCCGGTCTCGATCGGGATTGTGGGCGGCGGCGCCGGAGGAGTGGAAATCGCGCTCTCGATCCGCTACGGGCTCGCGCGCGCCGCGGAGGCCGCCGGACGGGCCGGCGACAATGTGCGCATCGAGCTGTTCACCGATTCAAGCGAGATCCTCCCCGCATACCCCGTGCGCATGCGCACGCGCTTCGCGCGCATCCTCGAGGACGGCGGCATCGTGGTCCACACCGATCACCGGGTGGTGCGCGTGGACGGTTCGCGCCTGCACTTCGGCAACGGCGCCCGCGCCACCTTCGACGAGTTGCTCTGGGTTACGACCGCGGGAGCCCCGGACTGGCCCCGGAAATCCGGCCTGCAGGTGGATGAGCGCGGTTTCATCCGGGTGCGCGACACCCTGCAGACGCTGTCCCATCCCGATGTCTTCGCCGCCGGGGATATCGCCGCGGTCGAAGGATATCCGCGTCCGAAGGCGGGCGTCTTTGCGGTTCGCCAGGGGCCGCCTCTGGCCCGCAACCTCGAGCGCCGCCTGCGCGGGGCGTCCCTCGCCGGCTTCCGGCCCCAGCGCGAGTACCTGAGCCTGATCTCCACGGGCCGGCGCCATGCCGTCGCAGCCCGCAACGGACTGACGGTCGCAGGTCGCTGGGTCTGGACCTGGAAGGACCGCATCGACCGGCGCTTCATCCGGGACTACACCGAGCTGCCATCGATGGATGGCGAGCGTGTCGATGATGGCCCGGCGCCGGCTGGCTCGTCGAAGGCCGGGTCCGGGGGATGGCGCGGGGGGTCCGTCGGCCCCGGTCCGGCGATGCGCTGCGGAGGATGCGGCTCCAAGGTGGGCAGCGAGCTGCTCTTCCGTTCGCTGGCCCGGCTGGGCGCCACCGGTCATCCGGGCGTGATGGTCGGGCTGGACGCCCCCGACGACGCGGCCGTGGTGCAGGTTCCCGCGGGACAAGTGGCCGTGCAGAGCGTCGACTTCTTCCGCTCCTTCATCGACGATCCCTTCCTCTTCGGCCGCATCACCGCCAACCATGCGCTCGGCGATGTTTTCGCGATGGGTGCCGAGCCGCTGGCGGGGATGGCGATGGTGACGCTGCCGCTCGCCGCGGAAGAGAAGATGGAAGAGGACCTCACCCAGCTCATGGCCGGGGCGCTCACGGTCCTCGAGCGCGACGGGTTGGCGCTGGTGGGCGGACACACGAGCGAGGGGAGAGAGCTCGCCATGGGCTTCTCCGTAACCGGGACGGCGCGCCCCGAAGATCTGTTGCGAAAGTCGGGTATGCGTCCGGGCGACCGGCTGGTGCTCACCCGACCGGTCGGCACCGGCGTGATCCTGGCCGCCGACATGCGCGGTCGCGCGCAAAGCCTGTGGATCGACGCCGCGCTCGCCCTCATGCAGGAGTCCCACCGGCCCGCCGCGCGGATCCTCGGCGAACACGGAGCCACCGCCGCCACCGACGTGACCGGCTTCGGGCTCGCCGGCCACCTGCTGGAAATGGCGCGCGCGTCCAGGGTCGAGGTCTCGCTCGGTCTCGCCGACGTGCCCTTCCTGGACGGGGCGCGCGAGGTGGCCCGGCTCGGCATCTTCTCCTCGCTCCACGACCAGAACCTGCGCGCGCTGGAATCGGTGCGCGCCGACCCCGATGTGACCGGCGAGCCCGCGGCCCAGCTCCTCTTCGACCCGCAGACCGCGGGCGGGCTGCTTGCCAGCATCCCGGCCGACCGGGCCGAGGCCTGTGTGGAAGCCCTTCGCGCCGCCGGGTGCCCACACGCGATCGTGGTCGGCAGGGTTCTGACGGAAGGCGCAGCCTCGGGCACGCCGGGCGTGCTGCACCTGCATGCCGGTCCGGTCCGGTGAGTTCCCCCGCCCGCAAACTCGCCGCACTCGCGGCCGAACGTGAAGCCTGGTCCGTGCCATCGCCCGCAATGACCGCGCGGCCCGCTTCCCCGACTGACCGTCCCGGCCCCCGACAGTGACCCCCACCCATCCCCTCACCGCCCTCGCCACCGAAGTGAGCGCATGCCGCCGCTGCCCGCGGCTGGTCGAGTGGCGCGAGCAGGTCGCGCGTACGAAACGGGCCGCCTACGCGACGGAGGAGTACTGGGGGCGGCCGGTGCCCGGATTCGGAGACCCCGCCGCCTGGCTGGTGATCGTGGGGCTCGCGCCGGGCGCACACGGCTCCAACCGTACCGGCCGCATGTTCACCGGCGATGCCTCCGGCAATCTGCTCTACGGCGCGCTCCACCGGGCGGGTCTTGCCTCGCAGCCGGACTCGACGTCGCGCAGCGACGGGCTCACCCTCAACGGCGCCTGGATCACGGCCGCTGTCCGTTGCGCCCCGCCGAAGAACCGGCCGACAACCAGGGAGCGCGACGCCTGCCGGCCCTTCCTGGAGCGCGAATGGGATCTTCTGCCCAACCTGCGCGTGGTCGTCGCGCTCGGCGCCTTCGCCTTCTCGGTGGTGCTCCGGCTGCTGCGCGACCGGGGCGAGACGCTTCCCAGACCCATGCCCCGCTTCGGCCACGCGGTGGAGGTGCCCATCCGGCCCGGCCTGACCGTCCTGGCCTCCTACCATCCCTCCCAGCAGAACACCTTCACCGGCAAGCTCACGCCCGAGATGTTCGACGCCGTCTGGCGCCGGGCCTGCGCAATCGGGGGCCCCGCCGGGCCACGCCCGTCGCCGAAGTAGCGTCCCGCGCCCTCATCCGGCGGCCCGGCCACCCGCATGGCGTGGCCCCTCGGGTTCTCGTCTCGCGGCCCGGCGCGTTCTCCTGTCGGTCCCCGCGTCCCCTCGACCCGTATTGGCGAATGCGCGCCCCGGGGATATTCTTCTGCACGCCGGGCGCTCCGGATTCCGGCGGGAGTGCCCCGGCAGGCGGACGGGCGAGCCCCGCACGGAGGACCGGCAGGTCCGCCCACGATCTTACAGAAGCGCCCCACGGGCGCTCGCAGGAGGATAGGAATGGCGTCAGGCACGACCTCGCTTCCGGTCCGGACCCCGACCTCCGTTCCCGCCCGCAACCGGTTCGGGCGCACCATGCGCCGAGACAGGTGGTGGGCGGAGCCGCTGGCCGTTTTTCTCGTCTTCAGCACGTTCATTGTCTACACAACCTGGGCGGTCTTCCAGGGCGAATTCTATTCCTTCGGCAACTACCTTTCGCCCTACTACTCGCCGGAGCTCTTCGGCGACTCCCACCACGCGTGGCTGGGGCCGCGCCCGGCCTGGTGGGAGGAGTCGTGGCTGGGATGGCTCCCCTGGTCCCCCGCCTACCTCATCCTGTGGGCCCCGCTCGGCTTCCGCCTGACCTGCTACTACTACCGGGGCGCCTACTACAAGGCCTTCTGGGCCGACCCGCCCTCGTGTGCCGTCGGAGAGCCGCGGAAGGCTTACCTGGGCGAGAACTCTTTCCCGCTCATCGTGCAGAACATCCACCGCTACTTCCTCTACGTCGCTCTCATCTTCATCGTGATCCTCTCCTACGACGCCTGGAAGGGCTTCTGGTTTGAGGCGCCCGGCGGTGGCGAATCGTTCGGCGTCGGGATCGGATCGCTGGTTCTGGCGATCAATGTCGTGCTGCTGGCCGGCTACGTCTTTGGGTGCCATTCGCTGCGCCACCTGGTCGGTGGTGGACTGGACAAGCTCTCCGCGAAACCTGTGCGCCAGCAGGCGCACAAGTGTGTGAGCTGCCTCAACCGGCGCCACATGCTCTGGGCCTGGCTGAGCCTCGTCTGGGTGGGCTTCAGCGACGTCTACGTGCGCCTCTGCTCCATGGGCATCTGGACCGACTGGAGGATCCTCTGATGGCCGAGTTCGAGCGGCACCAACACGACGTCCTGGTCATCGGCGCCGGAGGCGCGGGGCTGCGGGCGGCCATCGAAGCCGCCGCCGCGGGCGCTTCGGTGGGGCTGGTGTGCAAGTCTCTGCTCGGCAAGGCGCACACCGTCATGGCCGAAGGCGGGGTGGCGGCCGCGCTCTCCAACGTCGACGAGCGCGACAGCTGGGAGGTGCACTTCGCCGACACCATGCGTGGCGGCCAGTACCTGAACGACTGGCGCATGGCCGAGCTGCACGCCCAGGAGTCTCCAGATCGCGTCAGGGAGCTTGAGGCCTGGGGAGCCCTCATGGACCGCACCCCGGACGGGCGCATCCTGCAGCGCAACTTCGGCGGCCACGCCTACCCGCGCCTCGCCCACGTTGGCGACCGCACCGGCCTGGAGATGATCCGCACCCTGCAGGACCACGGCATCCACCAGGGCATGGACGTCTTCATGGAGTGCACCGTGACGCGGCTGCTCCTGGACGGCGACCGGGTGGCGGGCGCCTTCGCCTACGACCGCGAGCGGGGGCGTTTCCAGGTCTTCGAGGCGAAGGCCGTGGTGCTGGCCACCGGGGGGATCGGCAAGGCCTACCAGATCACCTCCAACAGCTGGGAATACACCGGGGACGGGCACGCCCTCGCCTACGAGGCCGGGGCGGAACTGGTGGACATGGAGTTCGTCCAGTTCCATCCGACGGGCATGGTCTGGCCCCCGAGCGTGCGCGGCATCCTGGTCACCGAGGGGGTGCGCGGGGAAGGGGGCGTGCTGCGCAACTCCGAGGGGCGCCGGTTCATGTTCGACGACATCCCGGACCTCTACAAGGACCAGACCGCCGACTCCCCCGAGGAGGGGTGGCGCTACGTCATCGGCGACCGCGACGCGCGCCGGCCCCCGGAGCTGCTGACCCGCGACCACGTCGCCCGCTGCATCGTGCGCGAGGTCAAGGAGGGCCGCGGCAGTCCGCACGGCGGAGCGTTCCTCGACATCGCCTGGATCGCGGAGAAGATCTCCGATGCCCCGGCCCACATCCGCCGGAAGCTCCCGGGGATGTACCACCAGTTCAAGGCCCTGGCGGACATCGATATCACGAAGGAGCCCATGGAGGTCGGACCCACCACCCACTACGTGATGGGCGGCGTGCGGGTGGACGCGGATACCCAGATGTCCAACGTGCCGGGCCTGTTCGCCGCCGGGGAGTGCGCGGCGGGGCTGCACGGCGCCAACCGCCTGGGCGGCAACTCCCTCTCCGACCTGCTGGTCTTCGGCAAGCGGGCCGGCGAGTACGCGGCCCGTTTCGCCGTCGAGAACGCCGCCCCGTCGCTCGACGAGTGGCAGGTCGCGGAGGCCGAACGCCATTCCCTGGCCCCGTTCGGCAACGACGGCGGAGAGGGCCCCTATCAGGTACAGGAAGACCTCCAGAAGCTCATGCAGGACAAGGTCGGGATCGTGCGCACCGAGGACGACCTGGCGTCGGCTCTCGAGGACATCGAGGCGCTCAGGGAGCGGGCTGCGAACGTCGCCGTGACGGGCAACCGGGAATACAACCCCGGCTGGCACACGGCCCTCGATCTCGACAACCTGCTGGCCGTCTCGGAAGCCGCCGCCCGTGCCGCGATCGGACGCAGGGAGAGCCGGGGCGCTCATTCCCGGGTCGACTACCCGGCGAAGGATCCTGACTGGGGCCGCTACAACCTCGTGTTGTGGAAGGGTGCGGACGGGAACATGAAGAGTCGCAGGGAACCGGTCCGCGAGCTGCCCGGGCGGCTGCGCCGAATCATCGAGGAACAGGGATAATGGCCGAGAGCACGTTCAGGGTCTGGAGAGGGGACGGGGAGACCGGGGGATTCCAGGACTACACGATCGAGACCACCACGGGGATGGTGGTGCTCGACGCCGTCCACAGGATCCAGGCCGAGCAGGCGAACGACCTGGCGGTGCGCTGGAACTGCAAGGCGGGCCGCTGCGGGTCGTGTTCCGCGGAGGTGAACGGCATGCCCAAACTCATGTGCATGACCCGCCTGAGCGACCTTCCCATGGATGAGCCGGTCACCATCGAGCCGATGAAGGCCTTTCCGCTGGTGCGCGACCTGGTCACCGACGTCTCCTGGAACTACCGCGTCAAGGAGAACATCGCCGCCTTCCAGCCCCGCGAGCCCGACCACGACGACGGCACCTGGGAGATCTTCCAGGAGGACGTCGACCGGGTGATGGAGTTCCGCAAGTGCATCGAGTGCTTCCTGTGCCAGGACGTTTGTCATGTGCTGAGGGACCACCACCTGCACGAGGAGTTCATCGGCCCCCGCTACATGGTGCATGTGGCCGCGCTCGAGATGCACCCGCTCGACACCGGGGACCGGCTCGAGGCGCTGCGCAAGGATCAGGGCGTGGGCTACTGCAACATCACCAAGTGCTGTACCAAGGTGTGTCCGGAGAGCATCACCATCACCGACAACGCCATCATCCCCCTGAAGGAGCGCGTCGTGGACAGGGCGTACGACCCGCTGGCGAAACTCCTTCGCGTCGTCCGCGGAAAACGCGCGCAGTCCTGATCCCGGCGGGGTCGGTCAGCCCATGCCCCGGCGGCCCGGCGGACGCCCCTTCGACCGCAGCATTGTAGAAGGGCCGGTCCCGCGAGCCGTCTGGAAGCTGGCCTGGCCGACCATGCTGCAGAACGTGATCGCCGGCATGCAGGGCCTGGTCGGACACGTCATGGTGGGCAACTACGTCGGCTACGCCGGCAACGCCGCCATCGGCATATCGTCGCAGATCTACCTCGTCGTCATCGTCTTCATCTCTTCGCTCTTCACCGGGATGGGCATCCTGGTGGCCCGCTTCGCCGGGGCGGGCGAAAAGGAGAAGGTCAACCGCACCGTATACCAGGCCTTCCTGACGGCAGCGGCTCTCTCGATCGGGATCGTCGCGCCTCTCGGGTACTTCCTGGCCCCTTCCCTGGTGGGACTGGTGGGCGCGACTCCGGAAGTCCAGGCGGAAGCCCTCCCGTACCTGCGCATCCTCTTCGTCTTCAGCTTCGGCATGATGATGTTCTTCATGGCCGGAGGAGCGTTCCGCGCGGCCGGAGACGCCCGCACCCCGCTTCGGCTGGGCGTGGGCCTGACCTCGCTCAACATCACGCTGTGCGTGATCCTGATCCGCGGGCTGGGGCCGATCCCCTCTTTCGGCACCGCCGGGGCGGCGATGGCCACGGTGATATCCGGCGCGATCATCAGCGGGGTCGTGCTCTGGCTGCTCCTCTCGCGGCGGCACGTGGTCGCCTTCGAACGAGGCATGTCGCTCGCGCCCGACTGGCGCATCATTCGCCAGCTCTTCCGTTTCGGACTTCCCGCGGGCGTCCAGGGCGTGGTCATGAACATCGCCGGCGTGCTGCTGCTGCGCTTCATCGGCTCCCTCGCCCTGAGCGCGGAGGCGCAGGCCGCCTATGCCGTGGGATACGTCCAGCTCTTCTCTTTGATCACGTGGACATCCATCGGGCTCATGGGCGCGACCGCAGCGGTGGCGGGGCAGAATCTGGGCGCGGGCCGTCCCGAACGGGCCATCCACGGAGTGAGGGTGTCTTCGCGCATCGGCCTGCTGGTCGCGCTGGCCGTGGGAGCCATGTTCGTGCTGATTCCCGATGCCCTGCTCGCCGTCTTCGGCATGGAGGATCCCGTGGTGGTCGGCCTGGGAATCCAGCTCCTGAGCTTCCTGAGCGTGTCCGGGCTCTTCGTGACCGTCGCGCTCACATACACCGGCGGACTGCAGGGGAGCGGCGACACACGCAGCCCGCTGTTCATCTCCATCATCTCCCAGGTGGTGATCCCCCTCGGCCTTCTGGCGATCCTCCAGCAGCTGCGCGGGCTCGAACCCGCCGACGTCTGGATCGCGATTCTGCTGGGGCACGCCGCCCGCTGCCTGCTGAGCGTCGCGCGTTATCGTCAGGGAAAGTGGCGCGACATCCGGGTGGACATAGGGCCCTCGTCGGCCCCCCGGCGTTAGCTTCGGGGGTGCGCCCGCGCTAGCTTCGGAGAGATCCCGGGCCCAGCCGTATCGGAACGCGCCGGATCGGCTCAGGGTATTTCGACTTGGCACGCTTTTCCCCGACAGGCTCGCGCATGACTTCCCTCCGGCCGGTCCGACCGGCGCCAACCGCCGCACATTCGGGATCCTCGGTTGCGGCGCGGCGCGCGCTCGCCAGTTGTGCTCCTGCGGCTTTCCGCGCGGCCCTGCTGTGCCTCCTGTCGCTGCTATCCGCAACCGAGGCAGTCTCCCAGCAAAGCGGAGCCCTGACCGGACGGGTGCTGGAGCACGAGAACTCCCGGCCGATCGCCGACGTCGTCGTGCGCCTGCAGGATCTCGGCATCTCCACCGTGACCGACGCAGCCGGAATGTTCCGGTTCGAGGTGGTCCCGGAGGGGGCGCACATCCTGGTGGTGGAGCATCTCGCCTATGGCGACCAGTCTCACGAGATCGCGGTGAATCCGGGCGAGGACCTCCGCCTCGACGTGCGCCTGGCACCGCGCACGATCGAACTCGAGCCCCTCGTCGTGGAGGCGGTCACGGAGCTGGAGCAGAGGAGGATCTCCACCGGCCATTCCATGAACGAGGTCGGGCCGGCGCAGCTCAGCGAAGCCGCCCGCCGCGGACTCGGCCTGTCCGACGTGCTCGCGCAGCACCTGCCGGGCCTCCGCGTCCGCTCGGGGCGAACCGGCTCCTGCGTCGAATACCGTTCCACGTCGGCGCAAGGCGGGTGTAACGACGTATCCATCTACGTGGATGGAGTCCGGGCGGCGGTGCCGTCGCTGCTCTACTTCTCGATGCCCCTCGAGGACATCGCGCGCGTGGAGTTGCTGTCGCCCCTGCAGGCGTCGACCCGGTTCGGCATGGCAGCGGGAGGAGGCGCCCTCCTGGTGGAGACCAAGACCGGGCCGCAGCGTCAACGCGAAACCGCCACCGATCGTCTGGCGACCGGCTTCGACTGGTCTATGGAGGAGGAGCGCTACGGATGGGAGCGGGTCTTCCTCAGCTCCTTCGTGGGGAACGCGGTCGGCCTGGCGCTCGGTCTCGGTCTGGCCAACCAGTGCCTCGATATCGATACCGGCATCGGGGGCCTGCGCCCGCGCTGCACCGGCGTCCTGACGACGGGCACAGGCGTGCTGGCGCTGGCCCTGCCCAGCGCGGCGGGAGGCTACTCGGCCGGGTGGGCCGGCCAGACCAGCCGCTCCAGAGGACGGTTCCTCCCCGCCGCGCTCGGAAGCGCGATGGCGGCGACGGCCGGCTACCTCCTCGTAATCGAGGGCAAGAGCAATGGCTCCCGGCCCGCGGAAACCGCGGGGATCGTCCTGCTGGCGGTCGGCACGCCGCTGATGACGACGCTCGCCGACCGTATCTTCCGCGTCCTGCGCTGAGCCGACCCGCCCGACGGCGCCCCGGGCAGATCCCGGGACGCCGTCGGGCCCGTCAGTCCCGGCTGACGCTCACCACTGCTCGTAGGCGCAGAACGGCACCAGCTTGTCCAGCCAGGTGAGGTCCGCGAGCCCCGCCCGAGCCGCGAGCGTGCCCCCCAGTCCCGTCCCGAACCCGGTCCAGTCCGTGGGCGCGGTCCCGATGGGTGCTCCGGGAGGCGCATCCGGCGTCACCAGCGGGGCCCAGGGCTCGTGGGGCCGTTCCTCGAAGCGCCGGATGTCGCGGGCCAGCAGGGCGAAGTGCGCGGCGTTGTGGTCGTCGCCCATCGACCGCGTCTCGGACGCGTCGCCGAGCCATCCCAGATGCTGGGCCGCCACCGCCCTTACCTGCGGCATGGCGGCTCCACCCGCCAGGCTCATCAGCCCTTCCGCGACCACCCGGCCGATCGCGCGCCGCACCTCCGCCTCGTAGGGCGAGTCCGCCGGGTCCGGGTTGCCCACCGCCGTGAGCGCCCCGATCACGTCGCCAAGACCCGGCAGCGACGAGTCGAGCGCGTTCTGCTCCAGCAGGCGCGCCGACCGGCTCGGTTCCAGCACCTCGCCCACCACGTGGGCGCTCGCCACCACCGCCGGCGAGACGGCGTCGAACATCGATCCCGTGTAACGCGGGAAGAGCTCGCGGTTGCGGCCGTAGCCGGCGGGACGGGGCGGCAACTGGTCCAGGACCCTCGCCGGGATGGTCAGTTCGGCCGGCAGCACCGACCGCACCAGCGCGTCGAGCGCCCGCTTCTGCTCGCTCGCCGAGGCCGGCCGCACCGGCTCCAGCCCGTCGCCCCGGGTTGCATAGGTGTAGTGCAGCCCGCCCAGCACCGAAGCGGCCGCGGTCACCTGGTAGCGATGGTGCATGTAGAGCGGTACCAGCACCTCTTCCATCTGCGCCATCGGCGTACCCGTGCGGATCGCGCGCTCGCCGAAGCGCTCCATGGCCGCGCGCCGCACGTCCAGCATGCGGTCCAGTTCTGCGCCCGCATCCGTCCCGTTCGACCACTGGTCGACGCGGGCGTGCGCCGACGCGTCCTGGTTGGTGAAGTAGCGGATGTCCTGCTCCCAGGCCTCATCCAGAATCCGGTCCAGCTCCGCCGCTTCGTCCACTCCCGGGGGGAAGACGGAGTAGCCGTACTGGATCGCTACATTGTCCCATTCGCCGATATCGGTGTCGTACACCTCCGAGTAGTCGAACTCGCTGCCATCCCAGGTGATCAGCGGATGGGGGTAGTCCAGCACCGAGATGCGCCCCATATCGCTGTCGTAGTAGTTGTGGCCCAGCCCCAGCGTGTGCCCCACCTCGTGCGCCGACAGCTGCCGGATGCGCGCCAGCGCCCACTCCGAGATATCCTGCGCGTCCTCATCCCCGTTCTCGTAGGGCGCCAGCAGCCCCTCGGCGATCATGTAGTCCTGGCGCACCCGCAGCGAGCCCAGCGTCACGTTCCCCTTGAGGATCTCGCCGGTGCGCGGATCGGTGATCGAGCCGCCCGTGCTCCAGCCCCGCGTCGATCGGTGCACCCAGTTGATGACGTTGTAGCGCACGTCGTGGCTGCTCACGTCCTCGGGCCGGATCTCCACCCGGAAGGCGTCGATGAAGCCCGCCGCCTCGAAGGCCTGGTTCCACCACCGGGCCCCGTCCAGCAGCGCGGAACGCACCGGTTCCGGCGTCCCGGGATCGAGGTAGTAGACGATGGGCTCCACGGGCTCGCTCATGGCCGCGTTCGGATCCCGCTTCTCGAGCCGGTGGCGGCGGATGAAGCGCTGGGTCATGGGCTCGTCCAGCGCTGCGGAGTAGTCCTGGAAGGACATGCCGCCGTAACCGGAGCGGGAGTCGTGTGCGCGAGGCGTGTATTCGCCCAACTCGGGCAGCTGGATGAAGGAATGGTGCATGCGCACCGTGGCCGCACCGGCGTTGGCCGCGACGTTGCCGACGCCCTCGAAGGCGCCTCCGCCTCCGCCGCCGAAGCGGCCGCCGGCCACGCCTCCGTCCTGGCGCACGAAGGTCAGCGACGCCTCCATCTCGGTGTTCTCCGGGAAGTTCATCACCATCGGCATGTACACGGCGCTGCGGCTCTGATCGAGGCGGTAGGTGCCGGGCCGCAGGCGCCCCGCGAAGCCGGCGATGTCCTGCAGCAGGAAGGGGGTGAAGTCGATCAGCGCGCGGTCACCGGTCTCGGCCGCGGCCTCGAAGCCCCACAGCGTCGAGGGCGCGAAGGCGTCCTCCACCGCCTTCCGCTCCGCGGCGTTGTCGCTGGTCGCGCGGAACCGGTAGTTGGGCTGGATCATCAGGACCTTCGGACCCACGCGGTGGAAGCGAACAATGCGTGAGCCGGCCAGCTGGCCGCGGTCGATGCCGATGTCGTTCGACCCGAGGCCCGCCCCGATCCCGGAGGCGTGCAGCACGTCGGTGTCCCATTGCGCGACCTCCAGCCAGATCCTGCCGCCCGCATCATCCCAGTACATGGGAAGGAAGCCGTCCATAAGCTCCATGGAGGAGGTCCTCTCTTCGATGGTGGGCAGCGCGCCGGCGTCGCCCTGCCGGTCCTGCGCGGCCGCCGGGCTCGCGGTCAGCACCGTTGCGGAAAGCGCCAGCGCGAGCGCCGCCACCAGCCCGCTCGCGGCCGCGGGCAGCCTGGCCGCCGGGGCCCTGCCCAGCCTGGTGGTCAAGCGCCTGCGCCCATTGGTCGGGCTCGTGGGCTCTCCCGTCTCCGGGGCGTTGGATCCCCTCGTCGTCATCGCCGCCGCCGTCGTCGCGTGTCTCATCCCGATCTCCTCATGGCTGGGTCCTCCCCGAAGCTCGCTTTCCCTGCGGTACCCGGTTTCTCCCCGGGGTACTCGTCTCCATATCTCGATGCTCGTCTGCTTGTCCCGTGGCTATCCTGCGCTGGCGGGGAGCAACGCGCCCACGGCGTCGGCCACCCGTCTCATTTCTCCGTGGGTGTTGTAGAGGTGCGGCGCCACCCGAATGCGATCCCGCCGGAGCGACGCGACCACGCCGGCTCCTTCGAGTCCCGCGAGCAGCGTGTCGTTGTCGAGGTTGGGGTGGCGGAAGGTCAGAATGTGCCGCCGGCTCCTCCCGTCGGGCGTCGTGACGCAGCCGAGGCGCTCCAGGCGCCCGGCGAGATCGGCCACCAGCGCGCACACGTGCTCGGCGATGGCGGGAACTCCAGCTTCCTCGAGAAGCTCGAGGGTTGCGCCGAAGCCGGCGATCAGCGGATACGCGAGGCTCCCCTCCTCGTAGCGCCCCGCGTGGTCCAGTAGCTCGAAGTGGACCCTGTCGAAATTGAATGCGTCCGTCGTGCTGCGCCAGCCGAGCAGCGGCGGATGAATGTTCCGCACGACGGACCTGTCCACGAAGACTGCGCCGATGCCCATCATGCCGAGCATCCACTTGTGGCTGTCCGCGGACAGGAAGTGGACCCCCGCCTTCTTCACGTCGATGGGCAGGGCGCCCACCGTCTGGATCCCGTCGACGCACAGGAGCACCCCGCGTTCCCGGCACAGCCGCCCCAACCCTGCGAGATCCGTGACCGCGCCGGTGGCGTACTGGGCCGAACTGACCGCCAGCACGCGGGTGTCGGGACCGAGCGCCCGCTCCGCCGCCTCCACCGTCACCGTCCCATCGCCGTGCACGCGGATCACGTCGAGCGCCGCGACCCCCCGCCGGTCCAGGTCCATCCAGGGGTAGACGTTGGAGGGGTACTCCACCGAGACCGCCGCCGCAACGCGGTCCCCGGGCCGCCAGTCCAGCCCCGACGCGAGCAGCGACAGCCCGTGCGAAGTGTTGCGCACGAACGCGATCTCGTCCGCCTCACACCCGATGAGTCGCGCGAACCGCTCCCGGCAGTCCTGCGCCACCGACTCCCAGGCATCGAAGTCGGGCCGGCCTTCGCGCGCGATCGAGTCCATGAACGCGTGCACGGCTCGAACCACGCGCGTCGAGGTGGGCGCCACGCCCGCGTGGTTCAGGAAGATGTGGGTCCGGGAGACGGGGAACTCCTCGCGGAAGGACGCGAGAGGCTTCATGGATTCGATATCCGTTGCGGGGCTGGTGGCGCCCGGTGCGCGGCCGGGCGAGGGGATCCTCCGTTCTGCCTGGGCGGCACAGACGCCAGCTGCCTGCAGTAGCGTTCGATCCACCCATTCGAGAAGCCCAGCACCATGGCCCGGCGGGTAATCGCCCTGACCTCGCGGCGCGTCATCTTCGTCTCCCGCCTGAGAACATCCGGGTTGGCCCGGCTGATCGCCAGCGTGCGTACCGCGAAGAACAGGGGGAGCAGGCAGAAAAGCCGCACCCGGTGATAGCGCCTCGGCATCAGCCGGATGTAGGCCCGGGCCGCGGCAAGGTGTCTGTCGGCCTTTGTCACCAACCGGGCCAGCACCGCCATGGCCGCGTCCTGGTTGGCCGGGTCGAAGAGCTCGCTCGGATGGATGCCCGGATCGGCGACGAATGCCGACGGCACGTACACCCAGCCGCGATCCCGGTCCTCGTGGAGCCCGCGGATGACGTTCACCGTCTGCAGCGCCAGCCCGAACTCCTGCCCGAGCAACATCATCCGCTCCCGCGCGCTTCTCGTCCCCGGGAGCCGCAGTGTGAAGAGCTCGGTGAGGAGATGCCCCACGCGTCCCGCCACCTCATGCATGTAGTCGTCGAGATCGGCCTCGGTCTCGAAGCGCGATCCGCGCTCCGTCCAGCGCGCCATCCCGGCGCTCGATTCGCCCACGCGCCGAACGAGGATCTCCTTCGCGGGGGGCGCGAGCCCGTCCAGTCCTTCGAGCACGTTTGCCGAGTGCCGGGCCACCAGCGCGTCCGGAGTGTCCTCCCGGGCCTCACGCAGACGCGCGATCAGCGGCTGTCGCTCCCCGTTCCCCGCGAGGATGTTCTGCCACTTCCCCAGCAGCGCTACCTTCTCGTTGCGGCCCAGCTCCTGGTTGTCTTCCAGGTAGTCCGATACCCGCAACAGTAGGTAGGCTACGGTCACTTCACGCCGGAGCGGCCGGGGCAAGATGCGGATCCCCACCGCGAACGTGCGGCTGGAGGCGACGAGCAGTTCCTGGAGCGATGGCATGGTGGATTGTCGGGGCCCGGATGCGGGCCGTCAACGCCGCTGTCGGCCGCGCGCCGCGTCGAATCGATCGTTGCCGACCCGATGGTGAGAGGATTAACATTCGGAAACTCCATCAGTGTCTGCCCATGAAGCCGAAACGACTACTTCCGACGCTCGCCGCCGCCCTGGTGCTCTCCACGGCCACCGGCTGCTTCAACTACGTGCCCACCGAGATCGGCGCGGTTCCACCGGGCGAATCGGTGCGGCTGTTTCTGACACGCGCGGGCGTGGACGCGGTCAACGAAGGCGGCGCCGAGGAAGCGCTGAGCATGGTTTCCGAGCCTGTGCTTTCCGGGGAATTCGTGCGCCGCACCGGTGACGACCTTTTTGTGCGTGTTCCCACGGTCCGGCGACAGGTGGGCTTCCACACCTCGCAGCTGGGTCAGGACATCCGTGTTCCCGCCGGCGAGATCGTTCAGATCGAGCGCCAGGAGCTCAGCAAGGCCAAGACGGGGCTGCTGGTGGGCGCCACCACGGCCGCCATCACCGGGCTCATCGTCTTCATCCTGAACGATGCCCGCCAACCCGACGTGGCAAATCCGCCCTTTGACCCGGTGGAGGATCGCCGACGCCGCGTATTCACCCTCCGCTTCGCCCATTGACCTGGCCGCTTCGGAAGCCCGCCCGAGCTTGACGGCAGGGCTCGCACTCGCCTAATCTCGTAGGTTGTAGCCCAGACTACCGTTCCCCTTCATCGGAGGCTGTTATGATGCATCGAAGGTTCGCGAGTTCAACCAGGAACCGGTCGCCAGGTGGGCGTCGGATCGCGCTTTCGGCCGTGGTGCTCGTGGCCGCCGCGCTGATCTCGGCGCTTCCCGCGATGGCGCAGGACCCGGGCCGGGTCACCGGCCAGGTCACCATGGAGGGTTCCGGAGCACCGCTCGGCGAGGTCCAGATCTTCCTCACCGACACCGGCGTTGGAAGCCTCACCCGCCAGAACGGGCGCTACGTGCTGCTCAACGTGCCACCGGGCACCTATGAGATGCGCGCGGAGCGCATCGGCCTGGGCTCGGCCACCGCGCAGATCACTGTGGCCGCCGGCGAGACCCTGGTGCAGGACTTCACCCTGACCGAGGAGGCGCTCGGCCTCGACGAGATCGTCGTGACCGGTACGGCCGGGGCGGCGCGCCAGCGCGAGATCGGCAACACCATCGCCCAGATCAACGTCGCCGAGGTTCCCGACCGTCCCGTGCTGGTCTCCGACCTCCTGCAGTCGCAGGCGCCTGGGCTGGAGGTCTACGGCGGTGGCGGCACGGGCCAGGCGAAGATCATTCGCCTGCGCGGCCAGAGCAGCCAGTCCCTCTCCAACCACCCGCTCGTCTACATCGACGGGGTGCGCATGCGGAGCGACCCGCTGCCGGACATCAACCCGCCGGATCGGCGGGGCGGACGCAGCGGCAACATCGCCGTCAGCCCGCTCGACAACATCAACCCGGCCGACATCGAGCGCATCGAGGTGATCAAGGGCTCCGCGGCGACCACGCTGTACGGCACCGAGGCGTCCGCCGGCGTCATCCAGGTGTTCACCAAGAGAGGTGCCGCCGGGGCTCCGGTCTGGACGGCCGAGGTGAAGGCCGGAAGCCAATGGAGCCGCCAGTTCGGCGTGGATGTCCCCAACGCCGATCCGTACATCAACATGGGTCCCTGGCTCTGCACCGGGCCGTTGTCCTGTGGCGAGCACCATCCGGGCTCGCCGTTCACCACGGACTACTCGCTTTCAGTGCGCGGGGGCCGACAGGACCTGCAGTATTTCGTCTCCGGCGGCTTCCTGGGTGAGCAGGGCTATGTGACCAACGACAGCCAGAAGAAGTACCACACGCGTGCGAACTTCACCTTCACGCCCGCGAACAACCTCACCGTCCAGTGGAACACTGCGTACGCGAACAACATCCTCACGATGACCAACGGGCAGAACAACGCCCAGGGCATCACCCTCAACGCCTTCCGGGCCGAGCGGAACTACTTCGGCACCGGGGACCCCGCGGTGCTCAACGAGTTGATGGACCAGCAGCTTGACCAGGATGTCGAGCGGCTCACTACCGGCGCGACCATCACCTATGAGCCTCTGGACCGGATGACCAACCGGTTCACCGTGGGTTACGACTGGACAAATCAGGAGCACCGCAATCTGCGCCCCTACGCGTGGCGGCAGGTACCGGAAGGGTCGCTTCTCAACAACACCTTCCAGAACCGCGTGCTCTCCTTCGACTACGTGGGCACCTATAGCTTTGACCTGACCTCCTCCATAGGCTCAAGCTTCTCCTGGGGCGGCCAGGCGATTGGTGACGACGACCGCATGGTGGAAGGCTTCGGCGAGAACTTCCCCGGCGCCGCCGACCCCACCCTCACTTCCGCCGCCGTCACCCAGGCGTTCGAGGTGCGTTCCAAGATCTGGAACGCCGGTTTCTTCTTCCAGAACGTCTTCGACATTGCCGACCGTTACTTCATCACCGTGGGGACGCGCGTGGACGGTAACAGCGCCTTCGGCAAGGGCTTCGGCCTGCAGGTGTACCCGAAACTAAGCGGGTCCTGGATCATCTCGGATGAGGCCTTCTGGCCAGATCTGGGCGAGTTCAAGCTGCGCGCCGCCTTTGGCCAGTCGGGACGCGCCCCGGGCGCCTTCGACGCCGTGCGCACCTGGGACCCGGCGGGGCTGGCTGGCGTGCCCGCGTTCGTGCCCGAAAACGTAGGCAACGATCAGGTCGGTCCCGAGGTCACGGAGGAGATCGAAGGCGGATTCGACGCGTCGTGGCTGGGAGACCGCCTCACCACCAACTTCACCTTCTACCGCCAGATCACCAGGGACGCGCTCCTGAACGTTCCCCAGATCCCTTCGAACGGGTTCACCAACAGCCAGCTCACCAACGTCGGCAGGATCCAGAACCAGGGTATCGAGCTCGAGTTGGGTGCAACGCTGCTCGACACCCGAACCTGGGGCGTGGACATCGGCGGCTCGCTGACCACCAACAACTCCAAGGTGCTCGAGCTCGGGATTCCCTGGACCAACTCGTTACGGATGGACTGTGGACCGAACGGGGACGAGGGCTGTCCGCTGCGCAACATGCGCGACCTGTTGGTGCAGAATCCGGACGAGATCGCGGCTCCCGACTACTGTCCGGGACCGGAGGTATGCTCCGAGACTCAAGCCAACTTCGACCGGGACGCGCACAACTACGGCCCCAACCTGCCCACCCACTTCATCAGCGGGAACCTGACGGTCCGGACGCCGGGCAACATTACCCTCTCCGCGGCTGGCGAGTTCAAGGGCGGCTTCTACATGAACGAGGCCGTGTGGTCCATCAGCCGGAGCGTCCGCTCGCACCTGTGCTATCCCTGGTACGTGGACTGGCAGAACTCGGTCGAGCTCAGGACCGATACGCCAGCCCTGTACCGTGCCCGCTGCAACCCCCGCGAGGGCGAGGGCTACATGTGGAAAGGGGATTTCTTCAAGCTGCGCACCGTGAGCGCCACCATTCCGGTGGACGCCGTCTTCCCCGAGCGGGTGAGCAACGCGACCTTCACGCTCGCGCTGCGCAACTCGTACCTCTGGATGCTCGAGATGCCGTACATGGACCCTGAGCTGACCGGCGATCAGGGCGCCAATGACTACAGCAATCAGAATCAGGGAGGCTACGGCTTCGAGGAATCCGTGCCGGCGCCGATTACGTTGCATGCGTCCCTCCGGATCTCTTTCTAAGGGGAGGGCAAAATGAACGCAAAGAACGCAATCAGAAGCGCAACCCTGGTGGCGACCATCGTGGGCGTCGCCGCGTGTGAGGTCATCAACCCCGGTCCCATCCAGGACGAGTTCCTGGTGGAGGAGGAGTCCCGCGAGGGACTGGTCAACGGTTCGCAGCGCCGCCTGAGCGAGGGCATCGGCTGGATCGGCTACACGGGCGCGCTCGTCACTCGTCAGATCATGCCCGGCGGGCAGACCGGTTCCTACGGGCACAGCGTGAACGCACAGGGCGGATACATCCAGCCCGGCGGCTTCGCCGGCTACTTCAATGACGCCCAGCAGGCACGCTTCATCGCCGAGACCGCCCTCGAACTGTTCGCAGACCAGGATGTCGATAACAACGTCGTCGCTCAGGCCAACGTCTGGGCCGGGTTCTCGAACCGGCTTCTGGGGGAGAACTGGTGCGAGGCCGTCATCAACGGTTCGGGGCTGCTTCCCGGATCGGACTACCTGCGGCGGGCCGAGGAACAGTTCAGCGCTGCCCTGGCCCTCAATCCCAACGAGACCCTGAGGATGGCGGCCACGGCGGGCCGGGCCTCGGTACGCGCCTTCTTGGGCGACTGGGGCGGCGCGGCGGCGGACGCCGGCGGGGTTCCCAACAGTTTCGAGTACGCAGTGGCGTCGGATGCCAACGTAGCAACAACGCGCAACACCCCGCAGTGGGCCAACGCGAGGACGCCCTACTTGGCATTCACCATGTGGAACACCTACTACGGACCGCAGCCGGACATGTCGGCAGGCGGCGCTCCCATGCGCGCGTCCGGCTACTACCAGGAGACCGGGGACCCCCGCATGGAGTGGTTCGAGGATCCCAACTTCCCGTGGTCCAATGCTTCCCTGTTGGGATACGGCCAGACTCCCTGGTTCAACCAGAACAAGTACGACGACCCCAACGACTCGTACACCGTTGCCAGCGGCCGGGAGATGCGGCTCATCGAGGCCGAAGCCCAGTTGACCAACGGCAACTGGCAGGCGGCGATGACCACGATCAACAGCCTGCGGGCCACCTATACCACCAACGAGACCATGCTGCACCCGGGCGGAACGCCGCTGGCGCCCTGGGAGGCCAACAGTCTTGAGGAGGCCTGGACGCGCCTCAAGCGCGAGCGTGGGATCGAGCTTTTCCTGGAAGCGCGCACGCTGGGCGACCAGCGGCGCTGGGCGGAGAACAACACGCCCGGCGACGTCGAACTGCCCGACTTCGAGCGCATCTCCTATATCTTCACCGACAACCCGCGCGGCACCATCGTCAACGGTCAGGCGCGCCTCTGCTTCGACGTTCCCGATTCGGAGCGCGAGCGCAACGAGAACGTTCCCCAGTTGGGCGGCGGCTGATCGATCCCCTTAGGGGACAAGTTGGACGGCGGCTGCCGGGAGCCTTCGGGCTTTCGGCAGCCGCTTCGCGTATATTGCCTGGATGTCGAACAAGGACTGAACAGGTGTCGAGCAGGAGAGGAGGGCCACGCGGTGCGTGATGGCCGCTGCAGCCGGACACGGGAAATGAGAGTGGGCGACTCGACCAAACCCGGAGAGCGATCGACGACCATAGGATCGTTCCGCGTTCGCTCGTCCCGTCGACCCGGCTGCACTGCCGCACGCGACGACACTACCGCAATCAGGGGAGCGTTCCGGGCATCGGCGCTCTCTTTCTCCGGCTCCACCACCCGCCGCCAGTTCGTCGCCGGCGCCGCGGGCGCGGGGCTCGCGCTCGCGCTACCGTTCCCTCTGCGGTCACGGCAGGAGCGCCAGTTCGATACGGTGGTGGTGGATGGCCGGCTGGTCGACCCGGCCGAAGGGATCGACGCCCCCCGCGACATCGGCATCATCGACGGGCGGGTGGCGCGCGTGGCCGAGCGCATCGCCGAGGCGGAGGGCCGCCAGGTGGTGCGCGCACACGGAATGATCGTTACTCCGGGCCTGATCGACATCCACGCGCACGTCTACGACGGCGTCTCGGGCGTTTCCATCGAGCCGGACGTGGTCGGGATCGCCAAGGGGGTCACCACCGTCATCGACGCCGGCTCGTCGGGCGCCACCACCTTCCCCGGCTTCAAGGCCTACGTGGCGGCGCCCGCGCGGACGCGCGTGTACGCCCTCCTCAACGTGTCCAGCCCGGGCATGACCATCTCCAACGAGCTGGCCGACCTTGCGTACATCGACCCGGACGCCATCGTTGCGACCGTGGAGGCCAACCGGGACGTGATCGTGGGCCTCAAGGTGCGCATGCTGGCCGGGATCCCGGGCGGCAACGACATTGAGGTCATGCGCCTCACCCGCCTGGCCGCGGAGGGCGCCGGCGTGCCCATCATGGTGCACATCGGCGGCCAGACCTCACCCCTCGCGCGCATCCTGGAGATGCTCCGTCCGGGCGACGTGGTGACCCACGCCCTGCGCCGCAGCGGGAGCATCCTCGACGATTCCGGCAACGTCTACCCGGAGGTGCTGGAGGCGGTCGAGCGCGGCGTCCACCTGGACATCGGCCACGGCCGCGGCAACCTCGATTTCGACGTCGCCGAGCGCGCCCTCGGCCAGGGCATTCCGCTCGCCGCCATCTCCAGCGACGTGCACCGCGGCAACGCGCTCGGGCCGGTCTTCGGCCTCCCGACGACCCTCACCAAGTTCCTGCACATGGGGATGTCCCTGGAGGATGTGATCGGTTGCGCGACCTCCACCCCCGCCGGCATCTTCGACTTCGGCGAGGAGCTGGGAACGCTGCGCGAGGGCGCGATCGCCGACCTCTCCGTCTTCCAGATGGTGGAGGGTGACTACGAGCTCGTGGACTCCGGAGGCAAGCGCCGGAGGGCCGCTCGACGGCTGGTGCCCTACGCCGCCATGCGCGCCGGACGGCCCTACGGAGCGATCACGCGATGAGGGACCGGACGACTTCGCGGGACGCAGCGCCGCAACCGCTCCCCAGGGTCAGGTCATTGATCCGATGAGGCGGCTGCGTGCATGGGGCACGGCGCCGATTCCGCCCGTCGGCCTCCTGGCGGCAGCTACGGTACTGATCGCCGCCCTGACCCCTGCGGACGGCACCGCGGCCCCCGCCCCGGCCCTCCCCGCGGCCCCCGCCCCGACCCTCTCCGCCCCCCAGCTCCCCTACGACACCGAATACCCCACCATCCCCTACACGGCCGGCGAGCCCAGCGACCCGGTGGCCGCCCTCGCCCGCGGCCTGGAGAACGGCGAAGTAACCCTCGACCGTGCGGGCGCTAGCGCCTACCTGACGGCCGTCCTGCGCGAACTCGACATTCCCGTCTCCTCCCAGATGCTGGTGTTCTCCAAGACCAGCCTGCTGGCCCGCCTGATCTGGCCCGAGACCCCGCGCGCCCTCTACTTCAACGACCGCGTCTATATCGCATGGACCCCGGGGACGGACGGCCTCGAGATCTCCGCCCAGGACCCGGAGCTGGGACCGGTCTTCTATAACCTGGAGCCGGACGGGGAGGATGGCCCGCGCATCCGCCGCCAGACCGGCCTCTGCCTCCAGTGCCACGACTCCTATTCGCTCACCGGGGGCGGGGTGCCCCGGCACATCATGGGCTCCGGACCGACCGACGAGAACGGCCAGCTCGCCTCCCACGAACTGTGGCAGGTGACCGCCGACACGACGCCCATCCGGGAGCGCTGGGGCGGCTGGTACGTCACCGGCACGCACGGCGGCCAACTCCACATGGGGAACGTCGCCATCGGCCGCGCGGGCGACTCGATCACGGCCGGCGGCAACCTCACCGACCTGTCCGAGCGCATCGACGTGGCTCCCTATCCGGGCGCCCACAGCGACATCGTGGCCCTGCTGGTGGCCGAACACCAGATCACCGTGCAGAACCTCATCACGCTGGTGGGATACCGTGTCCGCACCCGCCTTCACATCGACCAGCAGGATGGCCTGCCCCCCGGCGAGATGTCCCCGCGCACCGCCCGCCTGGTCGAGGGCCTGGGCGAATCGCTCGTGCGCGCCCTCCTGTTCGTGGGCACCCCCCGCTTCGAAGACCCCATCGAGGGCACCTCGACCTTCGCCTCCGACTTCATGGCCGGCGCCCGCAGGGACGCGCAGGGCCGCTCCCTCCGCGACCTGGATCTCCGCACCCGGCTTTTCCGCCATCCGCTGAGCTACCTGATCCACTCGCCGGAATACGACGCCCTCCCGGATCAGGCGCGTACCTACGTCAACGGCCGCCTGCAGAGCATCCTCAGGGGCGAGGAGGGCGGGAGCGATTTCGCCCATCTGTCCGCGGACGATCGCGACGCCATCCTCTCCATCCTGCGCGAGACGAAGCCGGAGATTCTCGGGTAGCGAGGACAGAGCGTCGGCGCGGTCCGCCGAACTGCCGCGCTGCTCGTGTTGCCCAGGCCGTCCCATCCGGCTCTCCTCTGCCCACTCCGCCGCAGCTTCTTCGCAGTGAGCGCTTGTCGTTCGCTCGGGTGGACGGGGTTCCTCAGGGCGTCCCGACTTGCGTCCCCATACAGGCTAACACAACTTTCACCTGTCATCTAATGATATTTTCACCAGAGCGATAACACTGTTTTCACCAGATTTGTAACCCTATTTCCCCCCGGACCTCCGATATGATCCTTACCGAATCCCGATCCGCATTCCTGCCAGGACTGCGGTGTTCCTCGCGCTAGCCACTCCGGGTTTCATGCCTTCCGAGCGCAGCATTCTGCCGCGGCACCTCAGGGTCGAGTTGGAAGACGCGCTGACCTACTCGCGCGTGGTGAGCATCATCGGCGCCCGCCAGGTCGGAAAGACAACGCTCGTTCGGGACATCATGCAGACCGGAAGATTCATCACTCTCGACGACGCTACCACGCTTGACGCAATCGAAAACGATCCCTGGGAAGAACTGAAAACCCTGCGCGCCGAGCTTGAGGATGCTCCACTCATCGTCGACGAAGCCCAACGTTCCCACCAACTGCCGCTGGCCATCAAGCGCATCGTGGACCTCGATGATCGCCCAGGGCAGTTCGTGATCACCGGTTCATCCAACATCTTCACTTCATCCCACGTCACGGACTCGCTCGCCGGTCGCCTCCTGACGTTGACGCTGTGGCCTCTGACCGTGGCCGAGACGATGTCGCGCGGTCCATCGACCATCCTCGATTGGGCAGTCTCCGGATCGCCTGACCTGCGAGAGCTTCCGACACCGCAGCGTCTCGACCGGATGGCCTACGTCGATCTCATTCTGCGGGGCGGTTACCCCAACATCCGTAACCTTCAACGCCGGAAACGGCAGCGCGTCTACCGCGAGTACGTCCATACCATCGTGGACCGCGATGTCGCCGATATCGTTCGGGTCCGCAAGACGGACGCGCTGAGGCGCCTGATCGACCAGTTGGCCGTCCGCACCGCCTCCGAACTCAACATCGCGGAACTATGCTCGCTGATCGGCGTGCGGCGAAGCACGGTCAACCAATACCTGGACGTGCTCCTGCGCCTGTCGCTGGTCTTCAAGCTCGGTGCATGGACATCGGGCGAAACCCGCCGCGAGATCAAAAACGCCAAGTATCACTTTGCCGACACCGGCGTAGCGGCGGCCCTCAGACACCTCACAACACGCTCGTTTGGCGTCGACGGCGACCCCGCCGCGCTCGGTGGCCTGGCGGAGAGCTTCGTGTTCTCGGAGATTCTCCGCGCAGCGCCCCATCAGGAAAACGACTTCCGCTTCCACCACTGGCGCGATCAGCGCGGAAGGGAGATCGATATCCTTGCGGAGAGTGGCTACCGCCTGGTTGCCATCGAAGTCAAGGCATCTTCTGCAGCGGGTCGAGCGGACTTCAGACATCTCGACTGGTTCGCCACGGTGGGCCCGGGCAAGACGCGAACGATGACCTCGATCCTCTTCTACCTCGGGGAACGAATGCTGTCCTTCGGCGGTCGCCGCTACGCATTGCCGGTAAGCTGCCTATGGGGTGCGGTCTGAGACTCGAGCCGCCGCGTTGGACACAGGCTCATCCCCCTCGCTTGCCTGTCACCGCCGGGACACGCAGTTTTCCTGCAGGTGTCTCCGGCGAACGAGATCGTCGGACAAAACAGCCGCCTTCCAGGATGGTTCTCAGGTCTCTCAGAAAGGTCTTCCCCTTCATTCTTCACGGAGGTACTCCATGCACGCACGTTCATTCACCATCGCCCTGATGGCGCTCGCCGTGGTCGGCTTCGCCACGACCGCGGCCGCCCAGGACAGCCCCGCCCACGCTCACATGGGACACGTCGCGGACGGCTTCCGCGGCACACCCGACGGGATGGGACTGCTCCCCACCGCCATGGCCGAGGCCGAGGTTGCGGCCATGCACGCCGGCCTGGCGGCCCGTGACCTGGCCGACCTCGACGCCATGAAGCGTCACACCGGCCACGTCCAGCACGCCGTCGATCCCAGCGTGGTCGAGAACGGCCCCGGCGCGGGCTACGGCGTGAAGCCGGCTGCGTCGGGAGCGGCCCGCCACATCTCCATGGCTGCCGATTCCGAGGGCGCCACGGACAACATCCGGACGCACGCGAACCACGTCTCCACCTCGGCCAACAACACGGTCGCGCGCGCGGACCGCATTCTGGAACTGGCTGCCCAGATCCAGGAAGCCGAGTCCGCCGATGCCGCCGCGCCTCTGGTCGAGGAGATGGCGGAAGTAGCCGGCCAGCTCGTCTCCGGGATGGACGCCAATGGTGACGGCCGCACAGGCTGGCAGGAGGGCGAGGGCGGCCTCGAGCAGGCCAGCGCCCACATGGGCTTCATGAAGCGCGGCGAGGGCATGGGGGGCTGACCGCGACCCTCACCGCCTGAAGCGCGCCCGAGCGGGTGACGCAGGTCACGCGCCGGGCAACAGGGAAAGCCCGCCGCCCCTTCCAGGTTGAAGAGGCGGCGGGCCTTTTTTCTTCGCGCGGGTCGCGTGTGCACCCGCGGAGCGTGGTCTAGCTTCCGTTCGCCAGCGTCCAGACGAAGGCGGCGACGGCCCTGACCTGCTCGTCGTTGATGGGGCTGCCCGCCCTTGGCACCATGGGGATCATGTGCTCCTTGGGCGCGGGGACGCCGGTGTTGATCAGCTCCACAAACTGGTCATAGGAAGTAGGATCCTCGATGTTGAGCCAGGTGTCGTCGGTCAGGTTGGGTCCCAGGTTCGGGACTCCCTCTCCGGTTGCGTGGCAGGTGAAGCACAGAGCGTCGCTCGCAAAGAGCGTCCTGCCCTCTTCCACCATCTCTTCGGTCACTCCGTCCGGCAGAGCCTGCGGGATGCCGGACTCGGTGGCCGGGACGGCAGCGGCCATCGCCAGGATGCCCAAGGCGACCAGGCCCCATTTTCCATTCGCGCTCATCTCTACTCCTCTTCGGTTCACGGTAACGTTCGTGGGGCCCTCGGCCGAGCCCCGGACCGGGCAGGCTCAGCCGTGCCGGTCGTGACTCTCCTCGTACTTGCGCTGTTCGTTCACCCGTTCCCACGCCTGGGCCCGGTCACGCTTCTTCGCGGCGCGCATTGCCAGCTCCCGCGTCGTTGAGGACTTGACCCTGGGTGCGGAGAGCATCCGCTTCAGGTCGACGCCTTCGCATGAGGGACAGGCCGCCGTGTCCTTCCTCAACAGCAACACCTCGAACTGCCGCGCGCAATCGTTGCATACGTATTCGTAGACGGGCATCGCCTCACTCCCATAACGGCGCCATCGCCAATGCCGCCGTTCCTGCAAGGAACGGTCCGGCCCAAGATCATCATCCGCCGCAGTCCACGCAACCGGGGCTTGTTTCCGGACGTGTCCGGAGGAGATAATATAGAACGTTGGTCGCGTCGGCAGGGCGTCCCGAGCCTTGGCCGTCGTACCCCGGTCGACATGTATCCGTGCCTGGACAAGGCGTAGCTGGAAGGAGCGTATCTGCGATGAGAAAGGCCCCGAGACTCACGGTTCCGGGCGGTCTGCTGGCGCTTGCCTCTCTGTTCACCATCGGACCCGCAGCCCTCCACGGCCAGCAGGAGGAGGCACCGGCGGCAGGCACGAGCGACGAGCGGTTCATGCTCTTCGTGCAGGTCCACATCGAGGTTGTTGACGCCCGCGAGGAGTTCAACCAGGCCATCGCGGTGGTCCACGACGATCCCGGCAAGGAGGAACTGCGCTCCGAGATGGACCGGAGGCTCGCCGAGATCTACGAGACCCACGGGATGTCCCAGGAAGAATACCAGCTCTTCACCCTCGAGGTCAGCCTCGACCAGGCCCGCCGCGAAGAGTTCGAGCGGATCCTCGAGGAGAGGGGCGGGGCCTGACGTCGTCAGAGGCATCATTGTGCATCGAAGGGCTGTCCCGAAGGATCGCAATAACAGGGGCATGAGCCTGCTCGGCCGGGTGGTCGCGGCGGCGCTCGTTGCCGCGCCCGTCGCAGCAGCGCTCGCGCCCGCGCCGGCGGCAGCCCAGGGTACCAACGACCCATTCCCGCGCCCCATCGAGGCATCCGACGGTGTAATCGTGGTGGACTTCGTCGAGTTCGCGCGGCTGCCCGATGTCGACGGGGCACCCGCCAGGATGATGCTCCTCGTCGATGAGCCGGGCACGGGCCGCATGTTCGTGAACGACATGCGGGGCCCGCTCTACACCGTCAGCTACAGCGGCCGGGCGGTGAGGGAATACCTGGACATCAACGATCCGCGGTGGGGGATCGGCGTCCACTCGCGCGGCAGCGAGAGGGGATTCCAGAGCTTCGCCTTCCATCCGCAGTTCGGAGAGCCGGGAAGCCCGGGATTCGGCCGGTTCTACACCTGGACCGATACCGACAATACCGATCCGCCACCCGACTTCACCCCGGCAGGCGGCAACGACGCCCACGACACGGTCCTGCACGGATGGATCGCGCGCGACCCCGGGGCGGCCACCTACGACGGCGGTGCGCCCCGCGAACTCCTTCGGCAGCAGCAGCCCTTCGGCAACCACAACGGCGGGCAGTTGGCCTTCAACCCGACCGCTTCACCCGGTGACGCCGACTTCGGGATGCTCTACGTGGGTTCGGCGGACGGGGGGAGCGGCGGCGACCCGTTGAACCTCTCGCAGGATCTCGGCTCGGCGTTCGGAAAGATCCTCCGGATCGATCCACTGGGGTCGAACAGCGCCAACGGCCAGTACGGGATCCCCGCCGACAACCCCTTCGCCGGCGACGGATCCGACGAGGCGCTGGGCGAGATCTACGCGTACGGCGCCCGCAATCCCCAGCGCTTCGCCTGGGATCCCGAGACCGGCAGGATGTTCATGGCCGACATCGGCCAGAACATCGTTGAGGAGCTGAGCGTGGTGGAAGCGGGCGACAACCTGGGCTGGAACGCCTGGGAGGGCAGCTTCAGGTTCGTGAGCCGCTCCGAGGTCCGTCTCGAGAATCGGCGCGGCGACCCGGCGTTCCGGTATCCCGTCGCGGAGTATGGCCAGCTGGATCCGTTGCTGCAGCGGCAGTCGGCCGCAACCGGCGTCCACGTCTACCGCTCCGGGGCGATCCCTCAGCTCGCCGATCTCGTCCTGTTCGGCGACAACCCGAGCGGCGAGATCTTCTACATCAGCGCCGACGAGCTGCCGGACGGGGGTCAGGAGGCGATCCGGAGAGTCCTGCTCAACGACGACGGTCAGGCGAAGACGCTGCTTCAGGTGATTCGGGAGACGAACGCCTCACAGGGCCGCGAAGCCGCGACCCGGGCAGACCTGCGCTTCGGGTCGGGACCCGACGATCAGGTGCTGTTGCTCAACAAGCGGGACGGCCGTCATCCGCCTGCTGGTGCCCGGCGGATAGCCAGGACCGGTCGCCGCGGCGACCGTCGGACGCCTTCTCAGCAGGACATCGCCGCCTTCAGAAGGACATCGCCGCCTTCTCAGGACAGCGACCCTCTCAACACGACAGGCAGTTGTCGTTGTTGTGCGCGCCCAGGCTTTCCAGCAGGGCCAGCGCCTCGGGGAAGGGCTGGATGCGCTGCACCGGTCCGTTCGCCATGTCCGCGGTGGTCTGTCCCCGGCGACTGACCGCCGTCACGTCGGCTCCCCGCTCGGCCAAGTAGCGGATCAGCTCCACGTCCCCTCTCGCGGCGGCGTGATGCAGGGCGTTGTAGCCGTTGTGGTCGCGGGCGTTCACGTCGACTCCGAGTTCCTCCACCAGGTACCGGACGGAGGGCAGCCAGCCGTTCGGGGCGTGCCGGTGCGAGTTGCCCGCGTAGCCTTCTCCGTAGCCAACACCCGAGGCGGCGTGAATCGGGTACACTCCGGGCCCTCCCACCGGCACCGGCGGTAGCCCAGAAGGGTCCTCGGCGTCCGCGCCGCCCCTGCGTCGCTCGGGCGGCTTCATGGTCGGAATCGACGGATCGGCGCCGTTCGCCACAAGCAGCTTCATCGCCTCCACGTCGGTCCCGTAGGCGGCTCGCCAGAAGGGCGTGGCGCCTTGGGTGTCCACCCGCAGAAGGTCGAAGGTATAGGACATGTACCACAGGTGGCGGGTCAGGCGCGCGTTGGGGTCGGCGCCGGCTTCGAGGAGGGCCTCCATCAGCTCCAGGTAGGTGGTATGCTGCTGCTGGTAGGCCTGCTGCTGGGGATAGCGCGACTTCGGCACCCAGTAGGCGTTGATGGTGGCGTAGAGGGGCGTCGCGCCGGCGTCGCTGGCGGTGCGCGGATCGGCCCCGCGGCCGAGCAGGGTCATGGCCAAGTCGAAGTGGCCATTGATGGTCGCCATGAGCAGCGGACCGGTATGGTCGCCGCCGCTCACGCCGTTGATGTCCGCGCCGGCGTCGAGGAGTGCCAGCGCGGTCTCGGCGTGTCCTTCGCGCACCGCGTGCAGGAGCGCGGTCATCCCGCCCTGGCGGCCCACCAGGCCCGTGTATCCCGGGAAGGCGTCCGGGGCCGCCTCCGGCTCTTCCTGGTCGGCCAGGGCCCGGGTGCGCGAAGCCTGCACCTCGTGGCCCGCCCGCACTGCGGCCTGCACCTGCTCCGGCGTGGGCCGCCAGGAGCGCGGGTCCTCCGCCTGCGCCCGGAACTCTTCCAGTACGGCGTCCCGCGCCTCTCCCGCCTCGCGGTCGATGGCGGCGAGGTCCACGATGTCCACCACCCGGGTGCGGAGGGTCAGGTCGGCTCCCAGCGCCAGCAGGGCCTGCAACGCGTCCATCCGGTCGTTGGCCGCGGCGAACATGAGCGGCGTCTGTCCCCGGTCCGCTTCGCGGGCGTCGACTGCCGCGCCGTGGCGGGCCAGGGTAGCGATGGCGTCGGCGCTCCCGGCTCCGGCGGCGAAATGCATGGCCGTCACCGCGCCGGTCGCGGTCACCGCATGCGGGTCACTCCCCGCCTCCAGCAGCGCCTTCACGGCGTCGCCGCTCCCCGCCTTGCCCGCGAGGTGCAGGGGAGAGTAGTCGCCGATGCGCGTGACGGCGGTCACGTCAGCCCCCGCGTCCAGCAGCGTCCGGACAAGTGCGGCGTCCGCCCGTTCGGCGGCCCAGTGCAGCGCGGTCATGCCGTCGCCCTGGGGGACGTTCACGTCCGCGCCCTGGCCGATCAGGGCAACGACCGCCTCCGCGTCTCCCCGCATCGCCGCGTCCGCCACCGGCGAGTCCGCGGGCGGCGCGGCCCAGAGCAGAAGCGCGACAGCTCCCGCGCTCAGCCGGAACCCCCGCCTCCGCCGGGGCACCCCCGGAACGATGGGCGGCCGCGCCTGTCCGGCAAACCCCGCTCCCAGTGGGCATCCCCGCCTCCGCGGCGTCGCCATCCGCGGTGCGCGCATTACCGGCCTCCGCCGGAGGGGCTCGAAGCCTCGACGGCGACCGCGGGCGGGCTCAACCGGAACTCGCCCGTGCTGTCGCCGAAGCTGTCCCTGTCGTCGTGCCCCAGGGCGTGCAACATGCTCAACATCACGTTGGCCATCGGGGTGCCGTCGGGAGCCTTCAGGTGCAGCCCGCCTTCATGGCGCCCGTTCGCGCCGCCCAGCACGATGAGCGGACAGCGGCGATGGTTGTGCAGGTTCCCGTCCGCCATCGGCGAGCCGTATACGATCATCGTCTTGTCGAGCAGGCTGGCGTCGCCCTCCATCGTCTCATCCAGCTTCCTGAGGAGATACGGGAGCTGCCCCGCCTGGAAGGTGTTGATGCGGGCGAAGTCCAGAATCGCCTCCTCGTTGCCTCCGTGATGCGAGGCCGGGTGAAAGGCCTTGTCGATGCCGCTCTCGGTATAGACCCGCGACGACGCGTCCCTTCCCGTCTTGAACGAGAATACGCGCGTGACGTCCGACGCGAAGGCCAGAACCTGGATGTCGAACATGAGCTGCATGTGCTCGGTGAAGGAGTCCGGGACTCCGGCCGGCGCTTCCGGCAGCTCGCGCGCCTCCCCGCTGGTGTTGCGGTTCTCGATGCCCTCGATTCTCCGCTCCAGCTCGCGGACGTTCTCCAGATAGCGGTCGAGCCGCTGCTGGTCGTCCTGCGCCAGCGCTCGTCTGAGATACGCGACCTCGCCGGCGATCCAGTCGAGAATGCTCCCGTCCGTGCGCCTGCGCGCGGCGCGCTCCTCGGGCGTGCCTCCGGCGCCGAAGAGCATCTCGAACGCCACCCGCGGGTCGCGGATCATCGGGAGCGGCTCGGTCGACGAGGCCCAGCTGATGGTGTCGGTATAGACGCACGAGTAGCCGTACGCGCAGCCTCCCGACTGGTCCACGTTCTCGATGCAGAGCTGCATCGAAGGGATCGGCGTATCCTGCCCGAAGCGCTGCGCGTGCACCTGGTCCATGGAGGTGCCGGCGAACACGTCTGAGCCCCGTGTCTGCCTGGGATGGGCCTGTGTGAGGAAGACGGCGCTCGAGCGGAAGTGGTCGCCGCCGATCTCGTGGGGCATTCTCGCCTCGGCCATCCGCACGTCGGTGTTGCTGATGATGGTGAGACGGTCGCGGTAGGGCTCGAGCGGAAGCAGCGAACTGGGGGAGAGGTCGAAGTTGCGGCCCGTCGCCTCGGGGGACCACAGGTACTGGGTGGCGCCCCACTCGTTGCAGCCCGCGGCTCCGTGCACCATCTCGATGGCCACCAGCCGGGTGGCGGGCTCGGCCGCCGCGCGCCGTGACCAGACGCCCCCCGCGGGGATCATGGCATCCAGGAAGGGCAGGGCGACGGTCGCGCCGGCGCCGCGCAGGAAGGTACGGCGGGGGATGTGTGTCCCGGTGATGAAGTGCATCTCCACTCTCCTCGGATGGTTCGTTGCCGCTGGCGGGCGGGGCGGCCGGACGCGTCTTCGCCTCCGGTGGCCGGCGCGCCTACCGGTCCGGCGGCTGCGGGGCGCTCTCCGCCAGCGCCTCGGGTACCCTCTTGGCTCTGAAGGCGTCGCTCTTCACCACGCCGGTGATGAAGGACGACATCCTGTAGTCCTCTTCCGCCGCCTGCGCCACGATGGCGCGGATGGCGGGCTGATCGTAGTACTCCGTCCTGCGGCCCAGCGCGTACGTCATCAGGTTCGCGGTGAACGTGCGGATGAGCGGCTCCGGACGCCGCAGGAGTGCTTCCCGCAGGTCGTCCGGGCTCGCGACCGTGCTGCCGTCGTAGAAGGTGCCCCTCGTGTCGAGCGGCATGCCGTTCTCGCGAATGCGCCACTTGCCGGTCACGTCGTAGTTGTCGAGCGCCAGCCCGATCGGGTCCATGAACTGGTGGCACGCGTTGCATACCGGATTGGCCCGGTGCTTCTCCATGCGCTCGCGCGTGGTGAGCATGCGTCCGCCCTCCGAGTCCTCGGTCTCTTCCAGGTCCGGAATCCCCGGAGGCGGAGGGGGCGGAGGCGTTCCCAGCAGCACCTCCATCACCCACTTGCCGCGCAGCACCGGCGATGTCCGGTTCGCCACCGAGGTCAAGGTGAGGATGCTGCCGTGGCCCAGTACGCCCCGCCGCTCGAGACCGGGATAGGTCACCTCCCGGAACTGGTTGCCCAGCACCCCCGGAATGCCATAGTGACGCGCAAGACGTTCGTTGACGAAGGTGTAGTCGGCGTCGTACAGATCGAGGACGCTCCGGTCCTCCTCCACCAGATGGTTGAAGAACAGCTCCGTTTCGCGCAGCATGGCGTCGGCGAGCTGCTGGTCGTAGTCCGGGAACCAGAACTGGTCCGGATGAACCAGTTCGAGGTCCTGCAGGCGCAACCACTGGGCCGCGAACCTGGGTCCCAGCGAAGCCGCGCGCGGATCGGCCAGCATGCGCCGCACCTGCGTTTCCAGGACGTCGTCCCCGGTAAGGGCGCCTTCCTGTGCCAGCGCCATCAACTCACCGTCCGGAGGCGTTCCCCACAGGAAGAAGGACAGCCGCGAAGCCAGGTCCACATCCCCGATTCGGAACGTCTCTCCGGGTTGGATGCCGGCCGGCGCCTCCTCCATGCGGAACACGAAGTGCGGGCTTGCCAGGATTGCCTGCAGCGCGGTCCCGATGCCCGCCTCGAAGCCGCCCTCCTCCTCGCCGGTGCGGTAGAAGGCCATGAGCGGCGCGATGTCGCGCTCGAGCAGCGGCCTGCGGTACGCCTTGCCCGCCAGCCGGGCGAGGATGCTGTGCGCGCAGCTCTCGCTCTCTTCCGCCGATTCAGGACGGCAGGTGAAGATGCGCTGGCGGCTCGGGGTCTCCGAGATGCCGGCAGCCTCGTAGGGCCCGCCGATCACGAGGTCGCGCAGGTGCGGAAGCAGCGTCAGGCCGTAGCCGCTGATGCCGGTATGCCGGTCCGCGAGCGACCACTCGTGGGGCGACATCAGGTCTTCCACCGGCCCTTCGGTACGCTTGACGAAGGCCGCGGTCACGCGCTGGGGCCCGGCGCGCACGAAGACCGGATCCGTGCGCATGGAGATGCCCTCCGGATCGGAAATGTGCATCCACTGGTCCACGTCCAGCAGCGCCACGCGCTCGCCGTTGATCGAGACCTCGAGCTGCTCGAAGCGGGCGATCTGGCCGAAGAAGCCCTCACCCGTGGTGGTGTGCTCGAAGACGATGCGGAACTGGTAGGTTCCGTCCGCGGGGAAGTGGTGCACCACGCTCACGCCGCCGCGCGTGCCGTAGGGCGCCCCCTCGACCCGCTCCCGCTGGGAGACGTAGCCGGAAACCGTGTACGTCCGCTCGGCGGGCTGGGCGCCGGGGTTGCCGATGGCCAGGCGGCTGATCTGGTTGGCCGCGTTCATGTAGGCGTCGAGGAGCGTGGGCGAGAGCAGCTGCGCCTCGGAGATGTTGTCGAAGTTCGCGCTCTTGGTGTCGGGCGGCAGGTAGTCGCCGGCGTCGATGCGCAGTTCCAGAAGGTCCTCGACCGACCTTGCGTACTCCGCCTGGTTGAGCCGCTGGAAGGTGCGCCCGCCGGGGTTGGGGGCCGCGCGCGCGGCGGCGTCCATCCTCGCCTCCAGTTCCTCCACCAGCGCCACCAGGGTGTCGCCCGCGGGCCGGGGCATCCCGGGGGGCGGCATCATCCCGGCACGCAGTTTGAGGATCATCTTCTCCGCGGTCTCGGGGCGCGACGGCGCCTGCTCCACGTCGAATCCGGCAAGCGAAAGGTTGCCGGTCAGGAGTGCGTCGTTGTGGCACACCTGGCAGTAACGCTGCACCACGCCGGTGAGCGTCTCGGGCGCGATGGAGGTGTGAGCGATGTCCGTGCCCGCCGCGTGCCCGGCTTCCTCCGCCATTCCCCAGCCCGGGGACACCCCGACCTCCCTGCCGGCATCGAGATCCCCAAAGGCTCCCGTTGCAACCGATATCAGGCCCAGCAGTCCGACAGTCGTGACGTTCTTCACCGTGCTCCGCCCGTTGGATGCCGCTGCGTCTTCAGCAGGACTGGCAGTTGTTGTTGTTCAGGGAACCGAACGACTCCAGCAGCGCGATCGCATCCGGGTAGGGCGTGGTGCGCTGATAGGGCCCGTTGGCCATGTCGGCGGTCGTCTGACCGATGCGGCTGATGGCCATCACGTCCGCGCCGCGCTCCACCAGGAACCGGATCATCTCGGTGTCTCCGCGGGAGGCCGCGTGGTGCAGCGCGTTGTAGGCGTCGTGGTCGCGCACGTTGACGTCCGCGCCCAACTCATCCACAAGATAGCGCATCGCCGGCATCCAGCCGTCGGGCGCGTGGCGGTGGGCGTTGGCGGCGAAGCCCTGTCCGTAGCCGACGCCGGACGCGGCGTGGATGGGATAGACGCCGGGCCCTCCGACCGGAACCGCGGGAACGCCGGACTTGTCCGCGCCCGGGTCCTCGTCCCAGGCAATGCGGCGGCGCGGAGGCGGCCTCTGCGTCGGGATGCGGTGGTCGGCGCCGTATGCCACCAGAAGTCGCATCGCCTCGATGTCGGCCGCGTAGGAGGCGCGCCAGAAGGGCGTGGCTCCCACCATGTTGACGCTCAGGATGTTCCCTCCGTACTGGGTGAACCAGAGGCGCTTGGAGAGGCGCACGTTGGGGTCGGCTCCCGCCTTCAGGAGCGCCTCCATGACCTCCAGGTGGGTGGCGTTCTGCTGGAGGTGGACGTTGGGCTGGGCGTACCCGGTCTTGGGGATCCACTGCTGGTTGATGGTGGCGAAGAGCGGCGTGCCGTCGGCATCGTTGGCCCGGGTCGGGTCGGCGCCGCGCTCGAGCAGCGCCAGGACCAGGTCGAAGTGGCCGTTCAGGGCAGCGATGAAGATCGGCGTGGTTCCGTCGGCGCTGGCCTGGTCGATCCCGGTGCCGGCGTCGAGAAGCGCCTCGACGGCCTGGCTGTGACCCTGGCGCGCGGCGTGCAGAAGCGCGGTCATCCCGCCCATGTGTCCCACCTGCTGCCCCATGGAGAGGGGCTTTGGGGCCTCTGGCGGTTTCTCTTCCTCTTCGCCCTCTTCCTCCTTCTCCTCCTCTTTCTGCGCGTCCCTGGCGGCGATCTGAGCCGCGATCTGCTGGCGCACCGCGTCGTCGGCGCCGCCGCGGAGCGACTCCTCCAGCTCGACCATGTCCACCACCGTGGTGATGAGCGATGGGTCGGCGCCGCCCGCGAGCAACGCCTGGATCGCCTCCACCCGGTTCTGCGCCGCGGCAAAGATGAGCGGCGTCTGCCCGGCCCTCTCCTCGCGGGCGTTCACGTCGGCCCCGTGTTCGATGAGCACGGCGACCGCCCGCGCATCACCCGCCGCGGCCGCCAGGTGCAGGGGGGTGGCTCCACCGCTGCCGGTGGGCGCCGCAGGGTCGCTTCCCGCCTCGAGCAGCGCGCCCACCACCGCCCCGTGTCCGGCCCGGCTGGCGAGGTGCAGGGGCGTGTACTCCGCCATGCGCGTGACCGCTTCCAGACCGGCCCCGGCGTAGATGAGCATCCGCGCCATCTCGAGGTCGCCGCGTTCGGCCGCCCAGTGGAGCGCGGTCATGCCGTCGCCCTGGGCGGCGTTTACGTCGGCTCCCTGCTGAAGGAGCGCGCGCACCGACCCCTGATCGCCGCGCATGGCCGCGTCCGCGACCGGTGACTCGGGCGGCGTCGCCGCCGAGACCAGCAGGGTCAGGACCAGGGCGGCCACAAGTGTCCCCGGCCTTCCGTTCGCCGATTCTCCCGGTTCCGGCCTTCCGCCTCTTCTCGCGCAACATCTTTCTCATCGTTTCTCCAGTGTGCGCGGCACATCCATGAAGTCGTGACATCCGTCGCCCCGGACCCGCCTATCGGCTCGAGCTGCTGGCGTCGGCGGTTGCCGCCGTGGGCAGCGTAAGCGCGAATTCGCCGGTGCTGTCGCCGAAGTCCTCCATGTCGTCGAGCCCCAGCTTGTGCAGCATGGTGAGCATCACGTTGGCCATGGGCGTGTCGTCCGGGGCGTGCAGGTGCAGGTTGCCCTCCAGCTGGCCGTTGGCCTTGCCGGCGAGGAACATGGGCACCCGCCGGTGGTTGTGGACGTTGGGGTCGCCCATAGGTGATCCGTACAGCACCATGCTGCGGTCGAGCAGGCTCGCGTCCCCGTCCATCGACTCGTCCATCTTCTCCAGCAGATAGAGCATCTGTCCGGTGAAGAACTCGTTGAACTGCTGGAACTTGAGGATCTCCTCACGGTTGTTCCCGTGGTGCGACGTGGGGTGGAAGGGCAGGTCCAGCCCGCTCTCCGGATACACCCGGTTGGTTGCGTCGCGCGAGAGCTTGAGCGTGAAGACCCGGGTCATGTCGGTCTGGAAGGCCAGCACCTGCAGGTCGAACATGAGCTGCAGGTGTTCGGTGAAGGAATCGGGGACGCCTGCCGGGGCTTCCGGAAGGGCCCGCTCCTCGCCGCTCGCGTTCTGCTCCTCGATCATCTGAATGCGGCGTTCGAGCTCCCGCACGTTGTCCAGGTACTGCTCCAGCCGGACCTGGTCCTCGCCGCCCAGCACCATCTTCAGCTCGGCCACCTCGCCCGCGATCCAGTCCAGGATGCTGCGGTTGGCCCGACGGCGCTCGGCGCGCGCTTCGGGCGTTCCTCCGGCTCCGAAGAGCATGTCGAAGGCGACCCGCGGGTCGCGGATCATCGGCAGCGGCTCGCTGGGGGAGGCCCAGCTGAGGGTGTCGGTATACACGCAGGCGTAGCCGTAGGCGCATCCGCCCGCCTGGTCCACGTTCTCGATGCACAGCTGCATCGACGGAATCGGCGTCTCCTGGCCGAAGCGCTGCGCGTACAGCTGATCCATCGACGTCCCCACGAAGACATCCGATCCCTCGGTCTGCTTCGCGTGCGCCTGCGTCAGGAAGGTCGCGCTTGAGCGGAAGTGATCCCCGCCGATCTCGGGCGAGGTGTAGGCGTCCGCCATCCGCACGTCCGTGTTGCTGACGATGGTGAGGTGGTCTTGGAAGGGCGCGAGCGACTTCATGGCCGTGGGGCTCAGATCGAAATCGCGCCCCGTCTTCGCGGGGGACCACAGGTTCTGGGTCGCGCCCCACTCCGTGCATCCCGAGGCGCCGTGCACGATCTCGACGGCGATGAAGCGGGTCTTGTCCAGGTTGGCCGAGGCCCGGGCCCATCCCGCGCCCGCGGGCAACATGGCGTCCAGGAGCGGGAGGGCGAGCGATCCGCCCATTCCGCGAAGGAACGTCCGCCGATGGATGTGTCTGCCGGTGAGGAAATTCATGGGGTCTGCCTCCCAGGGACGTTGCCGCCCGTCTTCAGTTGGAGGATGTCTCCTCGGTCAGGAGCACATCCGTCCGCTTCATGGAGAACGCGTCGCTCTGGACAATGCCCAGAATGAACGACGACATCCGGTAGTCGCTGGCCTCCGCCTCGCGCGTGATTTCGCGGATCGTCGGCTGGTCGTAATGCATCACGCGGCGCCCGAGCGCGTACGCCATCAGGTTCTTGGTGAAGGCGCGCACGATCGGGATGGGGCGCTTGAGGAGCACGTCGCGCAGGTCTCCCGGGCTCGCCACGGTGGTTCCGTCGTAGAAGGTGCCGCGCGTGTCGAGCGGCATCCCGTACTCGCGCACGCGCCACTCGCCGGTCACGTCGAAGTTGTCGAGCGCCAGCCCGATGGGATCCATGAACTGGTGGCAGGCCTGGCAGACCGGGCTGGCCCGGTGCTTCTCCATGCGCTCGCGCGTGGTCAGGAACTTGCCCTCCTCGATCCCCTCGGTGGCCTCCAGTGCCGGAACATCGGGTGGAGGCGGGGGCGGAGGCGAGTCGAGCAGGACCTCCATGACCCACTTGCCGCGCAGGACGGGCGAGGTGCGGTTGGCCATCGACGTAAGCATGAGGATGCTGCCCTGTCCGAGGAGCCCGCTGCGCCGGTCGTCCGGGTACTCGACCCGGCGGAAGTTGCTGCCCGCGACATCCGGCATCCCGTAATGGGCGGCAAGCCGCTCGTTGACGAAGGTGTAGTCCGCGGTGAGGATCTCGAGCAGGCTGCGATCTTCCTGCACGAGATTCTGGAAGAAGAGCTCGGTCTCGCGCCGCATCGCGTCCGACAGCGTCATGTCGAAGTAGGGGAAGGTGTAGATGTCGGGCGACACCTTCTCCAGGTCCTGCAGCCGCAGCCACTGCGACGCGAAGCGGGTCGAGAGGGCGTCGGAGCGTGGATCCGCCAGCATTCGCCGGACCTGCCGCTCCAGCTCGTCTTCGTCGTCCAGCCTCCCACGGCGGGCCGCCTCCATCAGTTCCTCATCCGGAGGAGAGCCCCAGAGGAAGAACGACAGCCGCGAGGCGACGGCGGCGCCGTCGAGTTCGTATTCCTCGCCGGCTCGCGTGCCCGAGGGCGGTTCCTCGAAGCGGAAGACGAAGTGCGGGCTCGCCAGAAGGGCCTGAAGAGCGAAGCGGACGCCGCGCTCGAATCCTCCCTCCTCGGCGCCGATCTCGTAGAAGGCCATCAGGTCGGCGACGTCGCTTTCGGTGGCGGGACGCCGATAGGCCTCCGAGGCCAGGCGCGAAAAGATGCTGCGCGCGCATCCGGGCGCTTCTTCCGGAGCGGTCGGCCGGCAGCTGAAGATCTTCTGGCGGCTCGGCGTCTCCGATACGCCGGTGACGCTGAAGGGTCCGCGTACCGCGAACTCGCGCAGGTGGGGCACCGTCGTGAGAGCCAGGTCGGGCCAGCCGCTGTTGACGGCGCGTCCGAGCGGCGCCCGTACTTCCTCCACCGGCCCCTCGAATGTTCTGACGAACGCGGCGGACACGCTGCGGGGACCGGCGCGCACGAATATGGGGTCGGTGACCATCTCGCGGCCCTGCTGCTCGTTCTCCGTCCCGCCGCGCAGGTTCACGTCCAGGAGGGCCACCCGCTCACCGTCGAAGGAGACCTCGATCTTCTCTCCGGTTGCCCTGCCGCCCACGCCGTGGAACTGCATCCAGAAGACGTACTCCCCGTCGGCCGGGAAGGTGTGGTCGATGGCGATGCCACCACGCGAGCCGTAGGGGGTACCCTCCACATGAACGAGCTGGGAAGCGCGCTTCTCGACCTTGTAGGCAACCTCGCGGGGGCTGGCTTCGCGGTCGCCGATCGCCAGCCGGCTGATCTCGCTGGCTGCGTTGAGGTACGCCTCGAGCAGCGTCGGAGAGAGCATCTGGACGTCGGCGATGTTGTCGAAGTTGGCGCTCTTGGTGTCCAGGGGCAGGTATTCGCCGGCGTCGATGTCGAGGCCGAGCAAATCCTTCACCGACTGCTCGTACTCCGCCCGGTTGAGGCGCTGGAAGGTGCGCCCTCCGGGGTTGGGGTTGCGGCGCGCGGCATCGTCAATGGTGCTCTCGAGGGTCTGGACCAGGGCCAGCAGGGTGTCGCCGGCGGGGCGGGGCATGCCGGGTGGGGGCATCATGCCGGCACGCAGCTTGCGGATCATGCGCTCGGCGGTCTCGGCGTTCTCCGCGGCCGCCTCCACCTGGAAGCCCGACAAGGTCATGTTGCCGGTCAGGAGGGCGTCGTTGTGGCACACCTGGCAGTACTGGACCACGACATCGGTGAGCGTGGCGGGGGGGAGGTCGGGGGCGGCGCGCGCGTGGTCCGCGGGAGGGGCCGGGACGGGAGGGGCGTCCGGAAAGAAGCCGCTTCCGCTCGCCCCGACCAGCAGGACGACGCCCAGGACGGCCGTGGCGCCAGAGATTGCATTCATTCCGTGACCTCCGGTTCGCGGACATGCGCAACCGGCCCGGCCCGCCCGGACGACGCAAGCCACCCGGTCGGACCGGCCTGATCTCGCAGGTCCGAGATGCAGACAATATCCTACAGCTAACATAGGTTTCCAAAGATCTCTTCGCCACCAGAGACGGGGGCGGAAAACAGCGAGGCGGATCCACGATGTTCAGCCAATCCATACGCAGTTCCACGACGGACGCCGCTCCGGCGGGAAGCACGCTACGCGGGGCCGGAAGACCCACCGGCCGGACCCATCCCGGATCGAGGTTCCTGCGGGTATTCCGGGGATCCGCCGGCCGGCGGTTTCCGCGGCACTTGGGGCTCGTCCCGGGGGCTTGCGCGCTCCTCCTGGTCTCGTGCCTGAACCCGCCTCTGGAGCCCCAGCCCCTGACGGTAGACCTGACCGCCAGCCGGGAGAGTGCGTCCGTGGGCCAGGAGATCCGGTTTCGCTACGAGTCGCGGGGCACCAACCTGTCCCAGACCGTGGTGGAATACGGCACGGGCGACATGGAGACAATCCCGTTCATTTACGGCGGCGGCGCGCCCGTGAACATCAACTCGCAGGCCGGCCACTTCGACTACGCCTACGACGAACCGGGCACCTACGTCGCGCGCGCAACGGTTTCCACGGTGGCGGGAGATTCGCGGTCCGCCACCGTGACGGTGCAGATCAGCGGACCGTAATGCGCAGCCGGCCATCCACATCCCGCAGCTCTCGCTCCCGCGCCCGTCGGGATCTGCTCATCGCGGCCTTCGTGATCATGACCCTGCCCGGCCGCGCCCCGGAGGCCGGCGCCCAGTGGGTCGAGCCGCCCGGCCGAGGCTGGCTGGACCTGTCGGTCTTCCATCTGGACACGCGAGAGGCCTTTCATTCCGACGGCGACATCGCGGCCTTCGACCCATTCACGCAAGCGCACGCCGTCAGCACGTCTGCCTTCGCTACCGTCGCGATGGGACTGTTTCCCGGCGTCGACGCCTGGGTGCAGGTGCCCTACCAGCGCCTCCGCTTCGACGACTTGGCCGGCGACCGGCTGCGCACGGGCATCGGCGACGCGCGCTTCTACCTGCGCGTTCAGCCCGGGCGCTACTTCGGGAGCGGGTTTCCGCTGGCGGTCCGCGGAGGAGCGAAGGTCCCGGTCGGCGATTTCGCCGTGGACGCCGAGATCATTCCGCTCGGAGACGGACAAAGGGACTGGGAGCTCGTCCTTGAGCTGGGCCACTCCTTCTACCCTTTGCCTGCGTATGTGAGCGCCTGGCTCGGCCACCGCTGGCGGGAGGCGAACGTGGAGTCGCGGAGGGATTTCGGCGACGAAGTGTTCTTCCTGCTCTCGGGGGGAATCGAGTTCGGGCGCCTGGGGGCGAGCCTCATCGCGGAGGGCTGGGACGGCGGAGTCCCGGTCATCGAGGGGCTCTCGATCGCCACCGCGTCCCGCTCGATGCTCCGCCTGACGCCATCCCTGAACTACAGGCTGGGAGCGGGCTCGGCGAAGGCCGGCGTACAGATTCCGGTGCGGGGCACCAACCTGCCGGCTGGCAACACGCTGGTGATCGGCTATTTTGTAAGGTTACGACCGCCGACGTGATCCGGCATGGATGGCGGCACGGATTGTGCCCGTCCATCGGCCAAAGCCGACAAGCGGCCTCCTCACTCGGTCGAGCGCGACCTGGTCGAGCGTTCCGCTCCTGAAACAGCTTCCGACGATACGCCATGACTCAACAGAAACGCGCCCCGGCGATCTGCCGCGGACTTGCGCTGGCCGCCTTCTCGCTCTCGCTTATTGCCTCGCCGGGATATGGACAGTGGATCGAACCCGAGCGCCAGGGGTGGGCCTCGTTCGCCATGTACTATCTGGATACACGGGAGCAGTTCAGCCCCACGGGCGAAGTCCGCAACTTCGTTCTGGACGGTCACGCGCAGACCGCGTCCTCCTTCCTGACGGTTGCGATGGGCATCGCGCCCGGCGTGGACATCTGGGTTCAGCCGTCCTATCACCGCCTCGAGTTCGCCGACCTTGAAGGCACCCGCATTTCGTGGGGATTCGGCGATACCCGCGTGTACGTGCGCACGGCTCCGCTGCGGCTTGTGGGCAGCGACTTCCCCTTCGCCATCCGCGCGGGCACCAAGCTTCCCACCGACTTCGAGTCGGGCACCGACCTTATTCCGCTGGGCGATGGGCAGCGCGACTGGGAAGTGCTGGCGGAGGTGGGACACTCCTTCTGGCCGCGTCCCTTCTACCTGCAGGCCTGGGCCGGCTACCGATGGCGCGAGGCCCAGGAAACCGGCGGCGACTTCGGCGACGAGCGCTTCTTCAACGTGAGCCTGGGCGGAGGCGGCGAACCGCTCGGCTTCAAGGTCCAGTTCGAGGGGTGGTACGGCGGCGTTCCCAGCTTCGGAGGACTCACGGGGGAGGGACAGGAGCGCGAGATGGTGCGGCTCTATCCCTCGCTGCTGGTGACCGCGGGTCCCGGGCAGGTGGAACTGGGATCCCGGCTGCCCCTGTCGGGCCAGAACCTCGCCACCGGCCCCGAGATCGTGGTGGGCTACTTCACCCGCCTCTCCCTGTAGGGCACCCGTTTCTTCGCGGAGAGGCCGTTCGCACCCTTCCTGACGAGCTGTCTCCTGCCGCTGCGGGGCCGGCGCGTCCCGGCTAGCTCACGCGGGTCAGCAGCTCCGGATCGTACAGGTCCGCCACGAACTCCCCGTAGCCGTTGAAGAGCTGCGTCGGCTGGTCGGTGTTGCTGGGCAGATGTCTTTCATTGTTCTGTGCCCAGGGGGTGCCGACGTCCGGATTGACGTTGGAGTAGAAGCCGTATTGGTTGGGCGCGTAGTCCGACCAGAACGTCGCGGGCTGCGTCTCCGTGAACTCCACCTCCAGGAAGGCTTTCGCGCTCTTGTAGCCGTACTTCCAGGGAAGCGCGAGTCGCAGCGGCGCCCCGTTCTGCTTGGGCAACGGCTCGCCGTAGGCGCCCGTCACCACGAAGGCGAGGTCGTTCATGGCCTCGTCGAGCCGCAGCGCTTCGTAGTAGGGCCACGGCCAATGCGAACCGCTTTCCTGCCCGATCGCCTCGTCGGGCCGGTGGAAGCTGCGGAAGGCGACATACTTGGCCGACGACAGGGGCTCGGCGAGTTCGATCAGCTTGCTCAGCGGGTAACCGCTCCAGGGCACGGCGATCGACCAGGTCTCGACGCAGCGCAGGCGGTAGAGGCGCTCTTCGATGCCGAACAGGCGCTCGAGTTCGTCGATGTCCCAGGTGGCGGGCGCGTTGCACAGCCCGGACAAGGTCACCGTCCACGGACGTACCTGCAACGGGCCCGTCAGCCTCCACATGCTCCCGGCCCTCTGCATGAACTCGTAGTAGTTGTTGTAGGTCGACGTGATGTTGCGGTCGGTGATCGCGCGCGATCCCAGGGTATAGGTGGTGTTCCGCTCCGCCGGATAAAGGTCGGCGTTGGGAGAGGCGCAGATGGTGTGCAACGGGTTTCGCGGCGGATTGTCGTCGCACGTGGGCGGGTCGGCATCCGGCGGGGTGACGGGCTGGGTGGGATCCGTGGGATCCGTGGGATCCGGCGGCGGATCCGGCTCGACGGGATCTTCCTCGTTCGCGATGAACTTGGAGCCGCACGCGGCCGATCCCAGCGCGGCCACGCCGAGACCCAGTGCGCGCACGAATTCGCGACGTCGCAGATACACCTCCCGGGGGGTCGCAAGCGCGTCCGAAATACGCCACCGGGGAGGGATGATGATGTTCGCCATGGTCTTCTCTTCTCGTACCTCGCGTTGCGGACGGGGGAGGGGGATGCGAAAGGATGTCCCGGCCTCGCCACCATTCTACGGCTCCGCAGGCTCGCAGGGTCCCGGCGTCGGGAGGTCCAGACCTGCATCGACCGTAAAGCGCTGGCGCACGACCGACCCGAATACACCCGTACCGTCCCCGTGCAGGCTGGGAACCCGAACGATGCCCGACGGGTTGAAGGCCCCGCGCCGTACCCAGTTGACGTAGTTGCGGTCGGCGGCCGCGATCACTACTTCCGCCTGCGTCCCGAAAGGTAGTCCCTCCTGTAAGACCAATGCCAGATCGCGCCCCAGGTTGGGGCGGTCGAACAGGCCGAATTCGGAGGGGAATACGATCGTGGTATCCGCTTCCGATACGGACAGCCCCACCAGGAGCAGCGGATCTTCCTCCACTTCGATGTTGGTGTCCTCGAGCGCTGCAGTGAGGTTGATGATCTGCGTCTCGGAAATGTAGGCCCACGCCCCTTCGGCGCGGGTCCATTCCACAGTGAGGCGCCGGGCCGGTTTCAGCGAGCACATCCGGCGGCGATTGATGCGCGGGCTCCGGAGTTCGTAGGATCCCGGAACGCGCGTCTGTCCCGTGATGCGGCCTCCGTCGGGCAGACGAATGATCGCTTCCACGAGCGAACCCGGCCCGAAGTGGCGGGGATCGAGCGGTCCCACGAAATAACACGATCCCGGGAAGTCCGCCGGAAGCTCGTCGCCGGCACAGGAGGAAGGGTCGGCAGGACGGAGGCGAACGGTGGAGACGCGCGACTCCGCGCGCAGGAACACATCCGCGGAGGACAGCTCCCGCGTCGAGCCGGCACTCCCCAGCGTCCGGTGAATCCACGCACTGCCGGAGACACCGTCGATATCGGAGGAGAGGTAGATCTCGGCGACGACCACGTCCTCCGACTGCGCCACGGTGATCTCCTGGATTTCGCACGCCGCGACCGACACCAGAAGGGCCGCCAGCGCGCAGGGGATGCCGAAGCCGCGGGGATTCATCAGAACGTCACCTCCACCCCTACCGTGGGCAGAATCGGGAACATTGACAGGCCGGAGCGGGTCGCCGTGTCCGCGGAATAGTCGAAGAAGTAGAAGAGGACGTTTTTGCGGTTGTAGACGTTGAGCACGTCGAGGTGGGGCGTGAGCGTGCCCCAGCCGAAGGTGAAGGTTCGGCGCATGCTCAGGTCGAGGCGGTGATACGCCGGGTAGCGGGTCCCGTTGCGGGGGCCGAGCAACATGGCATTGGTTTCGTCGTCCTGCATCGTAAGCCGCCCGCCGGACACGTTCTGCGGAGAGAAGTACGTGAACGAGGCCAGGGGGCGGGTGTAGGGCAACCCTGTCCCCAGGTTCCAGCGCACTCCGCCACGCAAGCCTGCGGGCATGGGAATCCGCAGGACGACGTCCAGGTCCAGCCGGCGGTCGAAGATCGGGGGGTAGGTGTGGTCGGGTGGGGGCTGCCGGCCGCTCAGGTAGTTCGGGAAGGTGCGGGTGGCGCGCAGCCACGAAGCGGACACCCAGCCGGTCAGGCCCTCCCCGGTCTTGCGCAGGAACAAATCGAGCCCGCGCGACCGGCCGCTGCCGGGCAAGAGGTCGTCGTCGCCCCGGTTCGGGTCGTCGACCGGGTTGAAGGTGGTCACGCCGTCGAAGAACCGCTCGTAGACTTCCAGCGACGCAAACCACCCTCCCGGGAAGTATGCGTCGACCCCCACCTGGGCCTGGTCGGAAGCGATGTGGGGCGCCAGGTGGCCGGAGAGCACCCACACATCGATGCCGATGGGCACCTCGTCGTCCCGTGCCGAATGCAGAAACTGGGTGAAGCGCCCTGCCGCGGCCTTCACTGCGATGTCGCCGCCGCGGAGGAACCGCTTCACCGCGAACCTCGGGGCCAGCTGGTTGATGGGATCGCTCACGGTGGGTCCCCAGCGGTCCGCGCGCACTCCGGCTTCGACCAGCCAGGCCAGCCCGCCCCTCCACTCGGCATGCGCGAAGACGCCTCCCAGCCATCCCCTGCCCGAGTTGTCGGTGAATTGGGTGCCCCCCGCCCGGACCAGGTTGAGGTGCGTCATGCGGTCCGCCGAAATCCCGCTCTTGAACGTCCACTGGCGACCCACGGCGTGTTCGAGTTCAGCTCCCATCGACAGCTGCGAGATGCCGCTGGTGAACTCGGTATCCGAGAAATCGGGGAAGGCCAGGGCGGAGTTGAAGCGCGTGTAGCCCGCGCGCACGTCGAGGGCTCCGCCGTCGCGGCGAGGCATGGTCCAGCGCACCCCGATGAGGTCGTTGCCCCATTCCCAGGCCGCGCGCAGGGGAAAACCATCCTCGTCGTCCTCGTCCACTTCGGTGAGGTTGAAGACGTCGTCGCCCGTGTAGGCCGTGATCAGGATGCGGCTTCCGCCGGGCGTCCACCCCTCCACCACGCCCTGGAAGTCCGTGAGGTGATAGGGGACCGACCTCGGCAGCTGGTCGAACCAGGAGCGCCGGCCGGAAGCCCGCCACTTGAGACGCTGGAGCCCGAGCGTCTGCTCCATCACCGCGGGTGCCCTGCCTCCAAGAGCGGCCCGCGCCGCGAGCAGCGACACGCCGCCCCGGACGCTGAAGTCGTCGGGCCCGGGGTCGCTCTCGACGAGCAGCAGCGACGACACCCGTCCGCCATGCTCGGCGGGGAAGCCGCCCGAACTCAGCTCGACCCGCCCCACCATGTCGGCGTTGAAGACCGAGAAGATGCCGCCCAGGTGGAACGGGTTGAAGATGGGCACGCCGTCCAGCAGGATCAGGTTCTGATCCGCGGAGCCGCCGCGCACGTTGAAGGACGCCGTGAAGTCGGAGGTGGACACCACCCCGGGCAGAACCTCGACCGCCCTGATCGGATCCGCTTCGGCGAGACCGGGCACGAGACGCAGCTCCGCCTGCGAGATCTCGCGCACCGTGACGCCCGCGGTTTCCAGGAAGCGGCTGCGCTCGCGGGTTTCCGCCGTGCTGACGGAGATGCCCTCCAGCTCGACCGGGGAGGCGGTCAGCGTGATGTCGATCTCGATGCGCCGGCCGACGACGATTTCGACCGGCTGGACGACCTCTCCGTATCCGATTCGCTCGACACGCAGCAGATACTGCCCCGGAAGCAGACTCTCGATCCGGAAGTAGCCGAAACGATCCGATTCAGCGATGCGCTCGACCTGGTCCGGCGTCGCCTGGACGGCGAGCATGAGGTTGGCGGCGAAGACGGGCGGCCCGTCCGCATCGAGGATCCTTCCTTCCACGCCGCCGGTCTGTGCCGCGAGTACGCCGGGCAGGAGGCCGAATACCGCCAGCAGTCCCCGGACGAATCCGCGCGCTCCCATGCCGGGGGAAGCCGGTCCATGGGCTGCAAGTGCCACCGCAGCTCTGAAGCGGGCATTCGCTGCCGAGCCCCTGGTGCCGGTCGGAATCTGTCGCTTCAAGAAGGTATCCCGTGTTCGGGCGACCGGCACTCCCGGGGCCGCCGTTGCGCGATCCCCGGTTCAGGTTCATTTTGGGTCTTGCGAGGTTGGCCGAGCAGTCCCGCTCACAAAACGTTGGCCGAGCAATCCCGCTCACAAACCCCGGTTCGCAATGTACGCAATCCGGAGCCACAACGAAGATACGCGACGCCACGGCGGGCAGCAGTCCGTCGTCGAGGTCTGCTCGTGTCCATGCTACACCCCGATGCGGGGTCGGGCGGGCCGACCCATGTAGCTCCCTCACGATCGGCAGAGGATGCTCGGAGGCCCGACCAGCGACCCGGCTGGCGGGCGTTTTTTGTTTTCCCTTGCCGAGAACCGGATTCAGGCAATCCCCGAAGGAGGAAGGTTCCGATGACGAGATGGATCGTTTCAGCGGTAGCGTTGCTGGTCCTGGCCGGCGGCGGCTGGCTGGTGATGAATCCCGCGGCTCCCGTGGAAGAGGCGGCGGCGCCTCACCCGCACGAATACTCGCCGGTGGTCGCGATCGACCTGACCGCGGAGGTGGCCGGAGCTGGCGGCGACCACCTGGTGCCCTGGGAAGTCCTGCGCCGTGATTTCTCCGGCACTTCGAGGGACGGAAAGGAGATCGACCTCGAGGACGTGGTGCGCGGGAATCGCGTCACCCTCCTGACCTACTTCGCCGAGTGGTGCGCCAACTGCCGCTACGAGGCCCCCGACCTGGTCTCGAAGTACGGCGTGCACCGGGACGACGGTCTGATGATCATCGGGCGCAGCGAATACTCCCACCCCGATGTGGTGGCCGAGTACGTCGACGAGTTCGGCATCGAATACCCGGTCATCCTGGGCAGTCCCAATCCCGATCCTGACGACGAGGACCTGGTGCGGGTCACCACTTCGCACTTCCGCATGCGCAAGGCTCTCCTGGATCCGCGCAAGTGGGGCACGCCGCTGAACATCGTGGTGGTGGACGGAGACCCCACCCAGGCGTCGATCGTGACCGGAGAATTCTTCCCGGGAGCGTTCGACGAAACCTTTGGCGGGTATCTGGACGGAAGCATGGCGGCGACCGATGAGGCGTCGGGCATGGACCGGTAGCTCGGACGGGCCACGGCCTTACGGGTGCGTCAAGCGGCCACGTACCCTTCCAGGCCCAGGTCGGCTCGCCGTCCTCCCTTGCGCCGACGCCCCCGGCGATCTATCTAGGGTTTCGTGACAACGCGCTCGAACCCGCCCGGGTGGTCGCTTCACGGGTGCCTCCGGGTCTCATTCTTCGGGGAGGAGGAAACGCCGTGGCCCGCTCGTATGCAGTCGTAACCCGCACCGCTCTCGCCGCTTGCATCGTCGCCGGGTTGGCCCCCGCCCGCGTGGCGGCGCAGGACCCGACTCCGGACATGGAGTACCGTCAGACCATCATGAACAGCCTCGGGGCGCACCGGGGGGCCCTCACCGCCATCCTGAACGAGGATGTGCCGCATCAGGGCCATGTCCTGGGACACGCGCTCTCGCTGCAGCAACTGTCGGCGATGGCGTCCGACATCTTCCCCGCGGGGTCTCTCGGCGAGGGTTCCCGTGCACTTCCGGACATCTGGGAGGATGCCGCCGGCTTTGGAGAGGCTCTCTCTGCTTTCCAGAGCGCTGCCGACGCGCTGGCCGAAGCGGCCCGAGCAGGCGACATGACGGGCGTCGGTGACGCGGCCGCGGGTCTGGGCCGTACGTGCGGCGGCTGCCATCGCCCATTCCGGGCTCGCGCGACAGGGTAGCCGGTCTGGCAATCGGCTCCAGGCTCGCGTGCGGTTGGACCCCTGACCGGGCGCACCGGTAGTACGAGAAGGCGCGTGTGCCCCGGTGTGCCACAGGGGTTGTCTGGACAAGCGCATCTCGCGAAGGATGGACCCAGGTACCGGAACCCCGTGATGGAGGCAAGCACCATGCGACGAACAGCACTGAACCCCTTGATTGCGGTGTCGCTCATCATGCTTGCCCAGGCGTGCGTCAGCACCCCCGGCGACACCCCGGCCGTGCGTGAGCTGCGCGAGACCCTTACGGGCGACCAGCTGGCGCAGGTGTGCGCCGCCGACAGTCCAGTGGCCGACGCGCCGGGCGCATCCGAAGCCAGCGTTCTCTCGGCGGAGGAACTCGACCACTTGTGCGACCGCAATGTCCGGCGCGATCCGAGCGTGATCATGGCCCAGGAACTCGCGAACTACTCCACCATGATGCTCGCCGACGCGATCCGTCAGCTGCGGCCCCGGTGGATGAACGTGCGCGGCGCGCCAAGCATCGAGTTCGGGGGTGACCGCCGGGTACCCGTCGTCTTGGATGGCGGCGCTCCGCAGGACTGGGGGATCCTGGACTCTCTGCGCCCCGACCAGGTCCAGTCGGTTCGCTTTCACAGCGCGGCGGACGCCACCATGCGCTGGGGAACCGGCTTCCCCAACGGGCTGATCGAGGTCACTACCATGAGGGGCGGGGGCGGCTGACGCTGACGGGGCACACCAGGCACGCCCCCAAAAAACGCCCGCCACGAGAACCGTGGCGGGCGTTTTGCCGTTCCAGCGCCCCCCTTTCAGGGAGGTGCGAAAATGGCTTCTACGCTTCTCCTAGCAGGAGACGCAGTTGTGGTTGTTGATCGCGCCCATGCTCTCCAGCAGGGCGATCGCCTCCGGATACGGCGTCACGCGCGAGACCGGACCGTTGGCCATGTCGACCGTGGTCTGTCCCTTGCGGCTCACCACCATTACGTCGGCGCCGTGGTCCACCAGCCATTGGATCATCTCGGCGTCGCCGCGCGCGGCCGCGTGATGAAGCGGGGTGTAGCCGTTGGCGTCACGCTGGTTGACGTCGGCGCCGAGCTCGAGCAGGTATTCGACCGCCGCGATCCAGTTGCCCGGAATGTGGGTGTGTGCGTTGCCGGCGAAGCCTTCGCCGTAGCCGACGCCCGAGGCGGCGTGGATCGGGAACACCGCGGGACCCCCCACCTCAACCGGCGGCAGCCCTGACGGATCGACCTGGTCCTCATCCTCGGTGTCGCCGGTGCGCGGGTTCCGTCCCCTGCGGCGCTCGGGCTGCTTGAAGGTGGCCATGTTCCAGTCCGCACCCCAGGAGCGCAGCAGCTTCATGCCGTCGAGGTCGAGTGCGCGCGAGGCCCGCCAGAAGGGCGTCACGCCCGCCTGGTTCTCCAGGCCGCAGTTGCCGTTGCCGCACCCGCTGTAGGTGAAGTACCAGAAGTTCTCGGTGACCTGGTAGTTCACTTCCGCACCGGCGTCGAGCAGCGCCATTGCCAGGTCGAGATATTCCGTTGCCTGCTGCTCGTGGGCGCGCGGCTGCGGATACCGTGACCGCGGCGACCACTGGACGTTGAAGGTGGCGTAGAGCGGCGCCACGCCGTCGACCGTTGCCAGGTTGGGATCGGCGCCGCGTTCCAGCAGCCTCATCGCCAGGTCGAAGCGGCCGTTGATGACCGCCATCGTGAGCGGGCTGGTGTTGTCGGACTCGGTGACGTAGTTGATGTCGGCGCCACCGTCCAGCAACGCCATCGCCGCGTCGATGGCACCCTCGCGGGCTGCGTGGTGAAGCGCGGTCAGGCTCCCCCACTTATCGTCGGGAGGCTGGCGGAAGAAGGCCCTGGGGTCGTCCTCATCCTCCTCTTCTTCCTCCTCGGGCACCACGCCCGCGCGCTGCACGGCCCGGGCGACCTCCAGAGCGGCCTGGATCTGGGCGGGCGTCGGCAACTCGTTGCCGTCTCCCTTGAAGGCGTCGAGAACTTCCTGCATGCGCTCGCCCGCATAGTTGTCCACCGCCGACCGGGTAGCCGCTTCCATCAGCGTGGTCGTGATGTCCGGCTCCGCTCCGTTCTCCAGGAGAAGCGTCACGACATCCGCGCGGTCTGCGGCCGCCGCGAACATCAGGGGCGTCTGTTGGGCGTCGCCGGCCCGCGCGTCGATCTCGGCGCCGGCGTCCAGCAGATGCTTCGCCCCCGCGGCGCTACCCGCCCCCGCAACCAGGTGCAGGGGCGTGGAGCCCGTGGCTGCCGCCCCCTTCGGGTTCGCACCGGCGTCCAACAGCACGCGGATGACCCCGGCGGCTCCCTTCCTGCCGGCTACATGCAGCGGCGTGTAGGCACCCAGGCGGGTGGTGACCTCGAGGATCGCTCCCGCATTCACCAGGATCTCGGCGATCTCGGCGTTGCCGGTCTCGGCTGCCCAGTGCAGGGCGGTCATGCCGTCCCCGCGCGCCGCGTTCACGTCCGCGCCGCTCGCCAGCAGTGTCCGCACCGCGGTCGCATCACCGCTCATGGCGGCGTCCGCCAAGGGCGAATCGGGCGCGGCCGCCGACGTGAACAGCATGCTGACGACCAGCGCCGCCAGCGCGTTTACATGCACTCTCTTCTTCATGCTGACCGTCCCCGGTTTAGCGTGACTGACTTGCTTCCTCAACCGCGGTCAACACTGAACTGGGCACGTTGAACTCGCCCGTGCTGTCGCCGAAGCTCGACATATCTTCGAAACCGAGCTTGTGCATGACGTTCAGGAAGACGTTGGCCATCGGGGTTCCGTCCGGCGCCTTCAGGTGCATGTTGCCTGCGAGCTGGCCATTGGCCCCACCCAGCAGCAGCAGCGGGCACCGGCGGTGATTGTGGATGTTCGGATCTCCCATGGGCGACCCGTAGATGATCATGGTCTGGTCGAGCAGGCTCGATTCGCCGTCCTGGCTGTTGTGCAGCTTCTCCAGCAGGTACGGCAGCAGGCCCACGTAGAACCGGTTGATGGTGTTGAAGTCGAGGATGGTCTCCTCGTTGTTGCCGTGGTGCGAGGTCGGGTGGAACGGCTTGTCGGTGCCGCTCTCCGGATAGATCCGGTTGGACGCGTCGCGACCGGTCTTGAAGGAGAAGACGCGCGTCATGTCGGACTGCAGCGCCAGCACCTGCAGGTCGAACATCATCTGCATGTGCTCGGTGAAGGAATCCGGCACGCCCGCCGGCGCCTCCGGCAACTCGCGCTGCTCTCCGCTCGTATTCTGCGCCTCGACCATCTGAATCCGGCGCTCGATCTCGCGCACGTTGTCCAGATACTGGTCCATGCGACGGCGGTCAGTGGCACCCAGCTCGCCCCTCAGGTGCGCGACTTCGCCGACGATCCAGTCGAGGATGCTCGCGTTCTCGCGGCGGCGCGCCTGGCGTTCCTCCGGGGTGCCGCCGGCGCCGAAGAGGAGGTCGAAGGCGGTGCGCGGGTCCCGGATCATCGGCAGCGGCTCGTTGGGCGCGGCCCAGCTGATCGAGTCGGTGTAGGCGCACGAATAGTTGTACGTGCAGCCTCCGGCCTGATCGAGATCCTCGATGCACAGCTGCATGGACGGCAGGGGAGTATCCTGCCCGAAACGGCGCGCAAACGTCTGGTCGAGCGAGGTGCCGACGTAGAGGTCGGAACTCTGGGTCTGCTTCGGATGCTGCTGGGTCAGGAAGGTGGCGCTGGAGCGGAAGTGGTCACCGCCGATCTCGGGCCCGGTAAAGGCTTCGGCCATGCGCACGTCGGTGTTGCTCACGATCGTGAGATACCTGCGCCAGTCCTCCAGCGGCGTCAGCGCGCTCTGGGCCACGAACTCGAAGTCGCGTCCGATCTTCTCCGGCGACCACAGGTACTGCTGGGCGCCCCAGTCGACGCTTCCGGCAGCTCCGTGCACCACCTCGATCGCGAGGAGGCGCGTCTTGCCTTCCGCCAGCTTCCGGCTAACCCACGGGCTCGCCGCGGGCAGCATCGAATCGAGCAGCGGGAGTGCTACTGTTGCGCCCATCCCCCGCAGGAACGTGCGACGGGCGATGTGCTTGCCGGTGATGAATTGCATTTCAAATCTCCTGAAGCAGGGTGTACAACCCGATGTCGGTCATGCGCTGTCCCGTTCGGTGGAAGCGCGTTCCGTTATCCTCCGGTCTCCATCTCTTCTTCGGCCACCACGTCCGCCATCCTCATCCGGAACGGGTCGCTCTTGACGACGCCGATGATGAAGGACGAGATGCGGTAGTCATCCTCTTCGCCCTCGCGCGCGATCGCGCGCACAGTGGGCTGATCGTGGTATTCTACGCGCCGTCCCAGCGCATACGCCAGTAGGTTCGTGGTGAAGGTGCGAACCAGCGGGATCGGCCGCTGCATGAGCGCGTTCCGCAGATCTTCCGGAGTGGCCAGCGGCGTGCCGTCATAGAGGTTGCCGCGGGTGTCGAGCGCCATGTTGTTCTCGCGGATACGCCACTTGCCGGTGACGTCGAAGTTGTCGAGCGCGAGCCCCATCGGGTCCATGAACTGGTGGCAGGCATGGCAGGTCGGGTTGGCCCGATGGATCTCCATGCGCTGCCGCGTGGTCAGGAAGCGTCCGTCCGTGGCTCCCTCGGTCTCCTCGAGCGCCGGAACGTCCGGCGGAGGGGGAGGCGGGGGTGTGCCCAGCAACACTTCCATCACCCACTTCCCGCGCAGAACGGGAGAGGTGCGGGTACCCATCGAGGTCAGCACCAGGATCGATCCCTGTCCCAGGACGCCGCCGCGGCGGCTGTCGGGGTACTGCACCCGACGGAATTCGTCGCCCAGCACGCCCGGCATGCCGTAGTGTCTGGCCAACCGCTCGTTCATGTAGGTGTAGTCGGCGGTGAACAGGTCCAGAATGCTGCGGTCGTCGCGCACGAGGCTGTTGAAGAACATCTCGGTCTCGGTGCGCATGGCGTCGGCCAGCTGCTGGCTGTAGTTCGGGAACCAGTAGGAGTCCGGGTGCACCTTGTCGAGGTCCTGCAGGCGGAACCACTGGGCCGCAAAGCGCGGTCCAAGCGCCTCGGCCTTGGGGTCGGCGAGCATGCGTCGGGTCTGCTTCTCCAGTTCGCTGTCTCTGGAGAGCCTTCCGCGCTCGGCCAGGTCGATCAGTTCGGCGTCCGGCTGGGTGCCCCAGAGGAACGCGGCCATGCGCGTGGCCAGAGCCAGGTCGCTGATTTCGTAGCGCTCGCCCGCCTTGATGTCCTCCGGCTGCTTCTCGATGCGGAAGATGAAGTGGGGGCTCGCCAGGATGGCCTGGAGCGCCCGCCGCACCCCGGTCTCGAAGCCCGAGTCGCCGGCGCCATCGTCGTAGAACGCCATCAACCCGGCCATGTCGCGCTCGTCCAGGGGACGCCGGTAGGCGGCGCTTCCGACCTGGTCGATGATCTGCTCGGCGCAGGGGCGCTCTTCCTCGGGGCTGGTGGGCCGGCAGGAGAAGATGCGGCGGCGGGCCTCGGTCTCGGAAACGCTGGTGACGTTGTAGGGGCCGCTGATGATCAGGCTCTTCAGGTGCGGCAGCGTCGTCTGCCCGGGGCTCCCCCCGGCTCCGCCGGCTAGCGACCACTCGGGCGGCTTGATGAGGTCGTCGTAGGGACCGTCGATGCGGCGGACGAAGGCGGCGGACACCGGACGCTGTCCGGCGCGGATGAAGGTCGGGTTGGTCTTGATGGGCGAACCGCCGCGGAAGTCCGCGCCGCCGCGGGGGAAGGGCCCGGCCGCCAGCAGCGCGATGGGCTCTCCGTCGATGGAAATGTCCACGTCCTCGAAGCGGGCGCTCCGGCCACCCTCGATCACGGGGGTGAGGATGTACTCGCCGTCGGCCGGGAAGTCGTGGGTCACCACGATTCCGCCGCGGGTGCCGTAGGGCGCGCCTTCCACGTACTCCCAGGCGTGCTGCGAGCCGTAGGGCGAGGTGTTGTAGGTGGCGTCGGTCGGGTCGACGTTCGGGCTTCCGACCGCCAGGCGGCTCACTTCGCTGGCGGCGTTCAGGTAGGCGTCGAGGTGGGTCGGGGTGAGCGCCTGGACATCGGCGATGTTGTCGAAGTTCTCGCTCATCTGGTCGAGAGGAAGCCAGACGCCGGCGTCGACCTCGATGCCCAGCAGTTCGCGGATGGCCGCCGAGTACTCGGCCCGGTTGAGTCTCTGGAAAGTCCGCACCCCGGGGTTGGGATGGCGCCGGTAGGCGTCGTCGACGTTCTTCTCGAGCGTCTCGACCAGTGAGAGCAGCACTTCGGCTTCCGGACGGGGCATGCCCGGCGGCGGCATCATGCCCGCGCGCAGCTTGCGGATCATGCGTTCCGCGAGCGCGGCATTGTCGGCAGCGCCCTCGACGGTGAACTCGGCGAACGAGACGTTGCCGGTCAGCAGCGCGTCGTTGTGGCACACCTGACAGTAGGTGCGCACGACGGTGGTCAGCTCCTCCGTGGGCATGGAGGCGGCGTGCGTCGCGTCCGACGGCCGAACGGCTTCCCCGTCGGGTGCCGTGGGACCTGAACTCGTGCCGATTCCGGCTCCCGTCAGCAGGAGGCCACCAACCAGTACCGCGCCAGGGTTGAGGATCTTCATATGCGGTGCTCCCGTCCTTGTCTTGCGAACCAATCTGTGATCGCCTGAAAACCGCCGCCTTCGCGGAGAAACCTCGGCTGTGGCGTCCATACGCAACAGCCCCCTCCCGCGCCCTTCATGACCCCCGACCCCCCGAAAACGTTGACCTTGGGCTCGCTTTTTCGAGGATCCCGGAGGCATTTCAACTAGTCGGTGAGAATAATGCGAAGCAGGGTTTCCGGCAAGCAGATTCGAGAGGCGTGCCGGCCCCTGCTCAGGCTCGCTTGCGAGGCGATTGACGACGGACCTATGGTGCCATCGATACCCCCGCCCAGGTCCTTGGCGAGGGTCACTCGGTGGGAGCGCTCGCGGTGGCGCCGTCGGACCCGTCGATCGTGTGGGCCGGGACGGGTGAGCCCCACATTCGCTCCAACGTCTCGCTCGGCACCGGCGTCTACAAGTCCACCGACGCGGGCAGGACGTGGCGCCACATGGGGCTCGGCGAGGGAGGGCCGACGCGCACGTCGCGCATCGTGGTCCATCCCCACGATCCGGACATCGTATATGTGCGGGCGCTGGGCCACGCACACGGCCCGCAGCAGGTGCGCGGCGTCTTCCGCACGATGGACGGCGGCGAGAGCTGGGAGCACGTGCTCTTCGCGGACGAGAACACGGGCACGTCGAGCATCGAGATGGAGCCCTCCAACCCGCGCCGGCTCTTCGCGGGGGTGTACCGTGGAGGTGCACACCTGGGGACGGGAAAGCGGGGGAGAGGGCAGCGGCGTCTACCTCTCGGAGGACGGCGGCGACACCTGGAGGAAGCTCGAGGGCAACGGGCTGCCGCTGCTGCCGGTGGGGAAGACCGACATGTGTCTGACCCCGGCCGATCCCAACCGGGTCTACGCGCTGATCGAAACCGGAGACGGGGTGCCCTGGCACGGGCGCGAGACCGAGAGCGGGGAGTTCTGGCGTTCGCTCGACGCAGGGTCGACGTGGGAGCTGATGAACCACTCCCGCGACCTGGGTGGCCGCACGGCCTATTACAACAACTGCTTCGTCAGCCCCGACGACCCCGATGAAGTGTATTTCCAGACCTCGGGGCTGTCTCGGTCGCTGGACGGGGCCGGAGCTGGCCAGCGGCCACCCGGCCGGCGGGGTGCGCTTCCGCTTCCAGTGGACCTTCCCCCTGCACGTCTCCTCGCACGACCGCAACACCGTCTTCGTCACCAGCCAGCACGTGCACCGGACCATGAACGGCGGCCAGAGCTGGGAGATCATCAGCCCCGACCTGACTACCAACGACGAGTCCCGCATGGGGATCTCAGGCGGGCTCACCCCGGACAACATCGGGGTCGAGTTCTGCTGCGTGATCTACGCCTTCGCCGAGTCCCCCCTCGACGCGAACCTGATGTGGGCCGGGTCGAACGACGGGCTCGTTCACGTCACGCGGGACGGGGGCGGGACATGGAACAACGTGACCAACAACATTCCCGACCTGCCGCCCGACGGCGTGGTGCGCGGCATCCACGCTTCGGCGCACGAGGCCGGCAAGGCCTACTTCGCGATCGAGCATCACCAGCAGGGCAACTTCGAGCCCCACGTGTACCGCACCGACGACTACGGCGAGAGCTTCACGAAGATCGTCGAGGGAATCGCCGACAGTCCGCTCAGTTACACGCGCGACATCCACGAGGACCCGGTGCGGCCCGGGCTCCTGTATCTCGGCACCGAGAACATCCTCTACGTGTCGTTCGACAACGGGGACAACTGGCAGCCGCTGATGAACAACATGCCGGTGTCGCCGATGTACGGGATCGAGGTGCAGAAGCACTTCAACGACCTGGTGGTGGGGACCTACGGGCGCGGCTTCTGGATCCTGGACGACATCACGCCGCTGCAGCAGTTGAGCGCTGAGGTCGCGGTGTCGGAGGCGCATCTGTTCGCGCCGCGCGACGCCTACCGCTTCCGGGCCATCACCTCCGCGCGCTCGACGCCGAACGACCAGTCCGACGGGGCAACCCGCCCTACGGCGCGTCGATCAACTACTGGCTGGGGGATGGCAGCGCGGGTGGAGCCACGATCCACATCGCGGATGCGGCCGGCAACCCGGTGCGTTCGCTCGAGGGCTCGGGACAGGCCGGGATCAACCGTGTGTGGTGGGACCTCTGTGACGAACCGTCACCCGGGATCGTGGTTCCGCACCAAGCCGCTCTACGCCGACTGGGTGGACCTCGGCGACGACCGCACGCGCTCCGGTGGGCAGGGGCTGTCGATGCTCGTATCGCCGGGCACCTACACCGTCACGCTCGAGGTGGATGGCCAGCAGAGCCAGTCGCAGGAATTGCGCGTCACCACGGGCACGGGCCAGGGACGGCGTGCGCTGGGCGCCGAAGCTGGCCGAGGAGCTGCGCTACCTGGCCGGCGCCATCATGAACGGGGACTTTCCTCCGACGGACCAGGCGGGCGAGGTCCAGCGGCTGCTGAACGGAGAGGTCGCGGAGTATCGGGCACAGGTCGATGAATTGTTCGAAGGGGAAGTCGCCGAGTTCAACCGGCGCCTGCTGGCGAGCAACCTGTCACCGCTGATTTCCGACGGGTGACAAGGAGCGACACAGGCGCCATTCGCTCATGCACACCCGTGATCATTTGCCGTTCCCGGCGATGGCGGTCGTGCTGCTCTTGCTACCCATGAACCTTGGCCCTCACCGGGGGGAAGTCCGGGTCGATCACTCCGCGCAGCTCGTAGCGCAGACTCAACAAATCGCGGTGAACCGCATCCACCCTCCCCTCCAGGGAATCGAACCGGGGCCCGGTTTCTTCACGAATGATGCAGCGGATTTCGGCCTCGGGAATGACTTGTTTGCCAACTTCCTCGCGGACGATCTGGCGGATTTCCTCCGCGGACGGGCTCCGGTTCTCCGTCACGGTTTGCTCCTTTGGTTGCCAAGCCAACCGGCTTCGAGGGAGAGGTACCCAAGCCCTCTGGCCGTGGGTACGGTAGCGACACTCGGCGATGCATGGCTGGGGATGGAAGAGGGGGAATCCGGCCTCAGGTTCCACCGCGAGACCGCCAGGTCTCGACCACGATGACACCGTTGGCCGCGTCCGGGTAGAGCGAGGCGGCAGAGGGGCCGCGCAGCACGCGGATCCTGCGCACTTCGGTCGCGGAAAGGTCCTCCAGGTAGACGATATCCGCTCTCGCCCCGTCGATGTAGATCGAAGGCATGTTGCTCTGGGAGACCGAGGCGTTTCCTCGAATGCGTATCTCGCTCCGCGTGGCGCCGCCCATGGCATCCGTGCGTACCGTCAGCGAAGGCACCCGCGCGGTCAGAAGTTCCAGGGCATTGCGGGCCGAGTCTGAGTCGTCGGGTATGATCTCGGTGTAGATTCCGCCGTCCTCCACCGGCTCTTCGTGCCTGTCCGCGACGACGCGCAGCTCGTCCAGCAGGAAGGCCATGGGAGAAAGCGGAAATTGCACGAAGGTCACGTCGTTCGCTCGAACCTCCACCTCGCCCACGATGGCGATGTATCCCAGTTGCTCGACTCTCACGGAGATGTTGCCGGGCGGCACGTCGCGCAGGGAGAAATGACCGTCCTCGTTGGTGCCGCCGGAGAGTTCGTGGCTCACCACCGTTATGGTGGCGCCCTCGATGGGCTCCAGGGTGACGTTGTCCACCACCTCGCCCACGATGGAGCCGCCGGCCTGGCCCAGCACCGGCGCAGCCGCCAGCAGGGCGACCGCTGCCGAAGAAAGCGGAATCGACCGTCGGTTCATCGAGATTCTCCTTCACGAAGCATCGCCGGATGCGGGGCTCGCCCCGGCGAGGCTGACATCAACTGCGGCTGATCCATCGACCCGGGGGCAGTAACAGGGACAACCCCGAGGTTCATGGGATACCCTGAGAACCGGCGGTTCGTTTCCAGGACATGGAGATGGAGGCTGACCCGGGGCCGAGACCGGCGCCGCGGCGCGCCCGCGTGATGCGGCGGAGAAACGGGCCATTTCGCGGCGGCGCCGGATCTCATTAAACCAATCGGGGGAGGGTGCCGAAGCCCCCCCCCCCCCGGAGCCGCTACGACTCCTGCTGTTCGTTTCGGTCTACGGCCTGGGTACCCAGTCCCGGTAGTCCTCGGGAACGTTGTCGTTGGTGTCGTTCTCCGCCACAGGCAGCGGGAAGCACAGGTTTAGCGGGTCGGTCGGCACGTTGTACCGCGCCGCATGCGACGGTGGAATGAACTCCAACCGGTGATATCCACCCGGCGTGTCTTCGCCTCCAGGCCCGGATGAGGGTGCCACTGGCTCGGAGTTTCTCCGCCAGCGCCAACGGTCGCCAAGACGGCGGCCCTCCAGCGTCAACTCGATGAGCCGTTCGAACTTGAGTGCAGCCCACGCCTCTTCGGCGCTCATGGCATGAACCGGCTCCATCATCCGGTCACCGAGCATCATGTTGGCCATCGGCTCCATCATCGCGCCTTCGGTGAAGTCCTTCAATTCGTATTCGAATTGATTGAAGTACGCGGCCAGTTCCGGGTTGTCGTCCCAGTCCGTCTGCTCCTGAGGATGCAGCTTCAGGTCGAACTTGTTCGGATCCGTCATGTCGATGGGATAGACCGGCGTGGTGGTGCGCACGTTGTTGATGTGCGCCATGGCGGCCTGCCAGTTCCCGTTGCGCAGCTCGACCTCGGCTTTGATCAGTTCCATTTCGCGGCCATCGACCAGATCGACCTGCAGTGTCTCGCGCTGCTGGGCGCGGTCGGGCTCGAAGAATAGAAACTCCCGACTCGGGTCACGGGGCGCGATTCCCTTGAGAGGATAGAACATGGGGACGAGAGCCGTCCATGTGGGGCGAGCCGGGTGATTCTGAGCACGGTCGGCGTGGCTCAAACCCTCCCGGACCTCCCGGGACCCGTTGTCGTAACCCCAGGCCACGCGCGAGTCACCCGTCAGCAGGAAGTGTTCGCCCGCCGGAGTGCCCCAGTACGAGAGGGATTGGAAGCCCTCCGAAAGGACGTGGCCGTATAGCACGTAATACTCGCCGCCGAACCCCGTATAGCTCGTCTGGAATACAAAATCCAACGGAACCTGGTTCGCATCGGCGGCGGCACCACTATAATCGCCCTTGAACAGCTTCGCTGCTGCCCGCATGCCGATGGCGGCAGTGACGAGGGTACTCTCGCCAGCAGAGCTGCCGACCGAGACCGCTTGATCGAAGTGGTTGATCGCGTAATCGAAATGCGACAGCTTGGGCTCTGGCGCACCACCATCAAAGACGGCCGAGCAGGCATTCTCGCCCAGGTATCTTGTCGCAGCGCCGGCCCAGAAGTGCGCCTGGGCGACCAAGCTACTCGGCCCAGGGGTCTCGGCCTCGGGATCCGTGAAGCGGCGAATCGCCTCTTCGGCGATCCATCGACCTCGGTGGAGGGATCCCCAGTCACCACCGGCTCCATTGTTCTCAGCGGTAAGGACGGCGATTTCCTCGACTACCTGCACGCCCGCTGCCCCGGTGTGCCCGCTCGGCATGAGATCGTGCACGATGGACCCACCCAGGAGCGCGTACTGGTCGAACCCCTCCTGGACACTCCGCACGGCACCGTTCACGATGCCCTGGTACGCGCCTTCGAGGTTGAGCGTCGCGTCCTGCACCGGCCCGGGGTTGGAAACCGCCAGATCACACGCGGCGAGAGAAACGACACCAGCGAGTGTGCCGGTCGCCATGATTCTCTTCATGAATAGTTTCGCATTCATCGTCGTAAACTTCTCCTTGATTCCGGAGTCCTCGACTCTTCCTTACTTGCACATCCTCGTTCTTGCGGCGCCGGGCTCACACAACCGTCGAGGCGGTGGAGCCCGGACGCCGCGGGAACGTTCTAGAAGATGGCGCGCAGGGAAACCGTGAAGTAGGAGACCGGTGGAAGTGTCTCGTCAATGCCCTTGACCAGATCGTGCCGGAACTCGCCCGAATCGGTTGTGCCAATCCCGTTCTCGTTCTGCTCGGGATGCCCCGTCACCAGGTTCTTGTGGGTCCAGAACGCGACGTTGCGTCCTGAAATGACCAGGTCGGCGCGGCTGGCCCAGGTCGTGAGCGACGGAAGCAGGTTCGAGACCGGAATCGAGAGCGTGACGTCACGCAACTCGGCGAAGTCCGATTCCGAAACGCCGTGCTCGTTGGTGGCCAGACCGAAGCACTGTGCCACCTCCCAGGCGTACATGTCGGCGGGACGGCTCGCGGGATATGAGGGAGGCGGAGCCTCTCCGAACTCGCCGCCGTTGGTCCAACCGGGCTCCACCTTGCGGTATGCATCGTAGCATTTCGGATGAGAGATGGTGCGCCAGGTCGCGCCGGTCTCGAAGTAGTTGGAGATCCATCCTCCTCGCAGGTACTCGCCACGGGCGGAGAGATTCAGTCCGCCCGGAAGGTCAAAGGACATGCTCCCCGTGAACATGTAGGGGGGATTCGCCGGACCGTAAAGAGTGCGGCCGTCCGAATAAATTGGATCCGCCAGCTCGTTGTGGTTCATGACGCGCTGGCCGTAGATCACCGGTACGGGCTGATCCTCGATGACCCAGCCATACTCACCGACGGAGAACTGTGCCGCGTTGCCGAGGTCCAGCACTTTGCTGTGGTTGGTGGCGAGTCCCAATCCGATATCCCAACGAAGGGAACGGGTGTCGAGGACGGTCGTGTTGGTCTGGATTTCGATGCCTTTGTTCTCGAACTCACCGACGTTCTGGAGCTGGGAACCCCAGCCGCCTTCGCTCTGAGGGCTCGCCACGCGGAAGAGAGCGTCAGTGGTCTTTTGCTGATAGTACGTCACTTCGGCGTTGAAGCGTCCGCCCAACCACGCGCCGTCCATCCCGAACTCGTATTCGATGGTCCTCTCCGGGCCAAGTGCGTCGTTGCCGCGGTTTTGAGGGTAGTAGGCCTGACCGCCCGGTCCCATCCCGACGGGATTCCACGTTCGCACCTTGTCGAAGGCGCCGGGTGCCCGGCCCGCGAGGCCGTAGGCGCCGCGGAACTTCACCTGGCCGAACGCTTCAGGCCAGAACTCCTCATCGGAGACCACGTAGGAGCCGCTGATCTTCGGATAGATATCAAAGCGGAAATCATCGCCGAAGAGCGCAAAACCGACTTGCTCACCGAAGGCGCTGTTTCCATCAACGCGAGCGCCGACCGTCAGGAAGTACTTGTCGGAGATGCCGATCTGGTCCTGCATGAAGAAGCCGCCCGTGATGATGCGGAGGCGGTTGTGGTCGACATCCTGCCTCGTTGCACCCGTCTGCAGGGTGAAATCGCCGGGGCCCGGGTAGTGGCGAACCACATACTCGGAGTTCTCGATCTCGTTCTCAACTCCCTGTGCGCCGAAGGACAGCGTGCTGCGGATGTTGCTGCTCAGGTCGAACCCCCAGGTGCCGATGTAGTCGAAGCTGACCACCGTGTTCTGGGACATGCCGCGGCGCTGCTCTCCGCCCGCTATGTAGTCGGAGAAATCGCCGTAACGACCGATGGGGCAGAGCCAGCAGTGCTGCTGATCGTTGAAATGATCGTCCTGGGAGTAGTCATAGCCGAGCGTGAGACGGTGGGTGAAATCCGCGCCCGGCGTGTAGTTGACCGTAAGACCGCTGACCGCGCGTGTGATCTGGTTCCTGTAATCCTCGCTCAACAGGAGGCTGAGCGTCTCATAGTCGCGCCCGGTGTTTGAGAAGCCGGGCATGTAGCTCCGCGGCCCCCGGATGGCGGTCATCATGATGGAGGTAACCGAGTTCCCCATCTGCGCCTGCGTCAAGTCCGTGCGCGTCAACGTGTTGTTGAACTGAATCAGTACGTCCTCATGGGGACGGAACGTCGTGTTCGCGCGGAGGTTCAGCTTCTGTTCGCTGTCCGTCTCCACCGCTCCGATATTGTCGTTCCAGGCGGCCGACACGAAGTATCCGACATCGCCGGTGCCGCCCCGAACCTGCATGGAATAGCGCTGGCGGTGGCCGTTCCGGAAGACAGGATGGAGGAACATGTGGGGCACCTCGGCGGTGCCGAAAGGACGGAAGTAGGAGAATCCCTGCTGCACTTCCGCGGTCCACTGCGGAGCGCCCTGGCCGCCCTGCTTGGTGAAGATCTGGATTACGCCGGCGGCCGCCTCGGTTCCGTACAGCGTGGTCGCCGCGGGACCCTTGATGACCTCGATGCGATCGATGTCGTCGGGGTTGATATCGGCGAGGGGGCTGTAGGGGTCCTCCGCTCCATTCTCACTGGAGGTGGGCTCGCTCTTGGCTCGCATGCCGTCGATGTAGATGATCGGCTGGTTGCTGAGCGCGGTGCTCACGTTCCCGCGCAGGCGGATGTCGACCCCGGACCCGGAGTTGCCCGAACCGAACTGAATGCGGGCACCCGGAACGCGCGCCTGGAGCAAGGCTCCAACATCGTTCACGGGCTCTGCGACCTCGGAGAGGTTGATCTGCTCGATCGCGTTGCCGACTTCGCGGCGGCGGGCCTGCCCCGCGGTCCCGGTGACGACGATCTCGTCGAAGTCGATGACCTCTTCGTTCAGCCCGAAGTCGGCCGTCGTAGCCTGATCGTCGGCCACGGTCACTTCCTGCGCCGCCGCGGTGTACCCGATCAGCTCAACGCGCAGCGTGTGGGTGCCCGCCGGGACGTTGATGATGAGGTACCGTCCGGAGGCGTTGGTGAGACCGCCGAGGCCGGTGCCGTCGATGAACACCTGAGCCGCGGACAACGGACGGCCGGAGCCGGCGTCGGTCACCAGTCCGGTCAGCGAACCCACGAACGGAGTCGCCTCCGTCACGCGGATTCCCAAGGCGTCGCCAAGGGATCTGGCGGCCTGGTCCACCGCTTGGGCGCCGACATCGCTGTTCGCGGGCACCTGAGCCTCCGCGAACGACCACGACGAAGCCCCCAGCAGCAGAGTAAGGGTTAGTAGCCGGATGACTCGCATAACACGCTCCTCCTCTGTGGTGGCGTTCCCGCCACCGGTTTAAAATCCCCTCAACCCCCCCCTCCGGAACCGGCCAGGAAACGAGTCCACGCTCGTGAGGCACAGACAATCCTGCCCAGCGTCCGGGCGCAACCCGATCAGAATGAAGTCCCTTCGCGTGACGCGCAAGGGGTGACCTTTTCGTCGTGCTGCGCGGCCGGTCAGAAACAACGCCGCATGGCCAGACCGCGGGTCGTCGTCAAGGCACGGAGATGGAAAAGAGACGCAAGCCGATCATGTTTTCCGGATCCACGTCACCGGTGCCCTGCGTGCCGCCCGGAAACACGCCGCCCTGGATCATGAGTGAAAAAGCGGCCACGCTCCCGCCAACGGTGATGATGGTGTTGGTGCGGTCGAACTGCCGGACTGCGACTTCCTGAATCGCGCCGGTTGCCACCTGGGTGCTCAACACCGACGCGCCGGCGCCACGCAACTGGATGGTGAGCGCGTCGGACGAAACGCCCGCCACGCGGCCGCTGATGCGGTTGCCTGAAAGGTTCATCATCTGGACCGGGAACCCTTCCATGGCCGCCTGGTTCATCACGCGACCGAAGGCCTCCTGGTCGAGGACAAGGCGTGCCTGCTGGTCGGGCGCGACCGTCTCCAGCGGCACCGTCGAGTAGGAGAAGCACCCTCCGACGGCGAGGAGAAGCACCGACATGGCCGTGAGCTTGAGGCACGGGCGCAGGACATACGTGGCTTCACTCATGAGATTGCTCCTTCTGCGGTGTCTGAAGACCCTTCAGTCGGACTCCCCCGGGGTCAGCAGGCTACACAGTTGTTGTTGTTGTGGGATCCGAGCGACTCGAGCAGTTCGACGGTCTCCGGGAAGGGCAGGATGCGTTGTACCGGACCGTTGGCCATGTCGGCGGTGGTCTGGCCGCTCCGGCTCACGGCGGTGACGTCGGCGCCCTGGCTGACCAGGTACAGGATCAACTCGTTGTCGCCCCGGGCGGCGGCGTGGTGCACGGCGTTGTAGCCGTTGCGGTCGCGGGCGTTTACGTCGGCGCCCAGTTCCTCGACCAGATAGTGTACGGCGGGAACCCACGCCTCGGGCACGTGGCGGTGCACATTGGCGGCGAAGCCTTCGCCGTAGGTGATGCCCGACGCCGCGTGGATGGGCCAGGAACCCGGTCCGCCGATCGGGACAGGGGGCAGCCCGGACATGTCGGTACGGCCGCCGCGGCGGAAGCGCCGCGGGGCGTTTACCGTGGGGATGTGGGGATCGGCCCCGTGCGCGACCAGCAGCTTCATGGCCGTGACGTCCAGCGCGAACGCCGCACGCCAGAAGGGCGTCGCGCCCATCCGGTCGACGCTCAGGAAGCTGCGGCCGAACTCCGTGTACCACAGGGTCTTGTGGAGGCGCACGTTGGGGTCCGCGCCAGCCTCGAGGAGAGTCTCCATCAACTCCAGGTAGTTGGTCTCCTGCTGCGAGTAGTCGGTCGGCTGCGGATGCCGTGACTTGGGGATCCACTGGGTGTTGAGTACTGCGTACAGCGGGGTCGCTCCCGCGTCGCTCGCCAGGGTGATGTCGGCGCCGCGGTCGAAAAGGACTCTGGCCAGGTCGAAGTGCCCGTTCAGGGTTGCCATGAGTAGCGGGCTGGTCTGGTCTCCGGCGCTCACCCGGTCGATGTCGGCGCCCCGGTCCAGGAGTGCCTCGGCGGCGGCGCGCCGGCCGTCGCGCACGGCCATCAGCAGCGCGGTCAGCCCGCCGTAGTGTCCGACCAGGTCCGCGTGGGAGAGCGGCTGGGGCACGGTCCGGTTGCGGTCACGCGCCAGCGACGGCGGCGGCTCGTCCGGGTTCAGGAGGGTGCTGACCGTGGGATCGGGCTGGGCCGGGCGCCCGCCACCGCTCCCGCCCTGCAGCTGCTGGAGGGCCGCAACCCGCTCGTCGCGGCGGCGCTGCGCCTCCCGGTCCTCATCGTCGCGAGCCGCGATGTCGATCACGCGGGCGGTGATTGACGGATCCGCCCCGCCGTCCATGAGGGCGTGGATGGCTCCGGCGCGGTCGGCCGCCGCCGCGAACATGAGGGGCGTCTGCCCCCAGGCGGATTCCACCGCGTTCGGGTCGGCGCCATGGTCGATCAGCGCCTTGACCGCTTCCCCACTGCCGGCGGCGGCGGCGAAGTGCAGCGCGGTGACGCCCCCGGTGGTGGTGGTGGCGCGCGGATTCGCTCCGGCGTTCAGGAACGCATGCACGACTTCCGCGCTTCCCGCCTTGGCGGCCAGGTGCAACGGGGTGTAGCCGCCCAGCCGGGTGACGGCGGACAGGTTCGCTCCGGCATTCAGGAGCAGTTCGGCGGTGGCCCCGCTGCCGTTCTCGGCCGCCCAGTGCAGCGCGGTCATGCCATCGCCCTGGGCACCGTTGACGTCGGCACCCTGGTTGATCAGCGCGCGAACCCCCGCGAGGTCGCCCCGCATGGCGGCGTCGGCGACGGGGGAGTCCGGCGGCGGCGCGGCAGCCAGGACCAGGAGGGTCAGAGTCAGCGTGGCCATCGTGCGCGGGAGCTGTGTCATCGCCTTCCTCTCCATCGGGATGCGCTCGCTATCGGGAGCTGCTTTGGGCGGCGGCTGTGCCGGACATCCCCAGGGGGAATGCGCTCGTGCTGTCGCCGAAACTGGTCATGTCGTCGTGTCCCAGCGCGTGCAGAAGGCTCAGCATGACGTTGGCCATGGGCGTGGCGTCGGGAGCCTTCAGATGCAGGTTGCCCTGGAGCCTGCCGTTGGCCCCGCCCAGCGTGATCAGCGGGCACCTGCGGTGGTTGTGCAGGTTCCCGTCGGCCATGGGCGAGCCGTAGACGATCATGGTCTTGTCGAGCAGGTGCGTGTCGCCTTCCATGTTCTCGCGCAGGCGGTCCATGAGGTAGGGCAGCATGCTCACGTGGTACTTGTTGATGGTGGCGAAGTCGACAACGCCCTCCGGGCTCCCGCCGTGATGCGACGCCGGGTGGAAGGGCTTGTCGGTGCCGCTCTCGGGATACACCCGCGAAGACGCGTCCCGCCCCAGCTTGAAGGAGAAGACGCGCGTCATGTCGGAGGCGAAGGCGAGCGCCTGCAGGTCGAACATCGTTTCGACGTGCTCGGTGAAGGAGTCCGGGACCCCGGCAGGGGCTTCGGGGAGCTCCCTCTCCTCGCCGCTGCTGTTGTGCGCCTCGATGCGCTCGATCCGGCGCTCGATCTCGCGCACGTTCTCCAGGTACTGGTCGATGCGCTGCCGATCCGAGGGCCGGAGCTCCTGCTTCAGACGGGCCACGTCGCGGGCGATCCAGTCGAGGATGCTGCGGCTGGTGCGGCGCCGGGCGGCTCGCTCCTCCGCGGTCCCGCCCGCGCCGAAGAGCTGGTCGAAGGCGATGCGCGGATCGCGGATCATCGGCAGCGGCTCGGTCGGGGAGGCCCAGCTGATGGTGTCGGTGTAAACGCATGCGTAGCCGTAGGCGCATCCGCCGGCCTGATCCACGTTTTCGATGCAGAGCTGCATGGACGGGATCGGCGTGTCCTGCCCGAAGCGCTGCGCGTGCAGCTGGTCGAGCGAGGTGCCGACATAGACATCCGAGGCTTCGGTCTGCTTGGGGTGGGCCTGCGTGAGGAAGACGGCGCTCGACCGGAAGTGGTCACCACCGATCTCCTTGGGCTGGTAGGCTTCGGCGTTCGCGACATCGGTGTTGCTGAAGATGGTGAGGTAGTCGCGGTAGCGCTCCAGGGGGGCGAGCGAACTGGGGCCCAGCTCGAAGTCGCTCCCCGTGGTGGCGGGAGACCAGAGGTTCTGGGTGGCTCCCCACTCGTTGGCGCCGGCCGACCCGTGGACGATCTCGATGGCGATGAGCCGGGTGGGATCGTCGTTGCGGGCCGCCCTCGACCAGGTGCGGCCCGCGGGGATCATGGCGTCGAGCATGGGCAGCGCGACGGTGGCGCCCACGCCCCGCAGGAAGGTGCGCCGGGGGATGTGCTTTCCGGTAATGAAGTGCATCGAGGTCTCCACTCGTGGTATGACTGTCGGTCAGCTGTCTTATCGCACGGCCCTCCGGGGCCGACTGCGTGGCTCGTGATCGCGCGAGCAGCATATGGTTGTCGTCATCGGGACTCTCCCTGACTTTCCGCGACCGCGGGCTCCGGTCCGCTCATCTGGAAGGCATCGCTTTCGATGACGCCCCGGATGAACGCCGAGATGCGGTAGTCCTGTTGCTCGGCCTCGCGCACGATGGCCCGGATGCGGGGCTGATCGTAGTACTCGACCCGCCGTCCCAGAGCGTAGGCCATCAGGTTGGCGGTGAACGTGCGGATCAGGGGTTCCGGACGCTTGAGCAGTGCCTGCTGCAGCTCGGTCGGACTCGAGACCGGCGTCGTGTCGTAGAACGTCCCCCGGGTGTCGAGCGGCATGCCGTTTTCGCGAATGCGCCACTTGCCGGAGACCCCGAAGTTGTCGAGAGCGAGGCCGATCGGGTCCATGAACTGGTGACAGGCGTTGCACACCGGGTTGGCGGCGTGCATTGCCATGCGCTCGCGGGTGGTGAGCATGCGGCCACCCTCCGATTCCTCGGTCTCCTCGAGATCGGGTACGCCCGGCGGCGGAGGGGGGGGCGGAGTGCCGAGCAGCACCTCCATGACCCACTTGCCCCGCAGCACCGGCGAGGTGCGCCCGGCGTGCGAGGTGAGGGTCAGAATGCTGCCGTGGCCGAAAAGCCCACGCCGGTTCTCGTCCGGGTACTCAACCTGGCGGAAGTGGTCGCCGGCGACATCCGGGATGCCGTAGTGCCGCGCCAGTCGCTCGTCAACGAAGGTGTAGTCCGCGCGGTACAGGTCGAAGACGCTGCGGTCCTCCCGAACCAGATTATAGAAGAAGAGCTCGGTCTCGCGGTGCATCGACTCGCGCAGCTGCTGGTAGAAATCGGGCTGCAGGCGGACGTCCGGATTGATCTTTTCGAGATCCTGGAGACGCAGCCACTGAGCCGCGAAGCGCGTGCCCAGCGCCTCCGCGCGCGGATCGGCCAGCATGCGCGTCACCTGGGCGTCGAGCACCGCCGGATCCGACAGCCGATCTGCCACCGCCAGCTCCATCAGTTCCTCGTCCGGGGAGGTGCCCCAGAGGAAGAAGGACAGGCGCGCGGCGAGGTCGATGTCGCGGATCCGGTAGCCTCCGTCGGCACGCGTGCTCTCAGGCGGCTCCTCGAACCGGAAGACGAAGTGCGGGCTCGCGAGGATGGCTTCGAGTGCGGTGCCGATACCCGCCTCGAAACCGCCCTCGTCGGCGCCGGTGCGGAAGAACGCCATCAGCGCCGTCATGTCCTCGTCGACCAGCGGCCGCCGGAACGCCTTCTGCCCCAGCCGGGAGATGATCTCGGTCGCGCAGGCGGTCTCTTCGGAGGGGTCGGTGGGCCGGCAGGTGAAGATGGCCCGCCGGCTGGCGGTCTCCGACACCCCGGTGGGGTTGAAGGGGCCGCCGATGACCAGATCGCGCAGGTGCGGCAGCGCCAGCAGGCCGTAGGTGCCGGCGATGGCGGTGCTCGCGAGCGACCAGTCGTGCGGGGAGATGAGGTCCTGAACCGGGCCTTCCGCGTGCTTGAGGAAGGCGGCGGTCACCCGGTGGTTGCCGGAGCGCACGAACACCGGTTCGGTGCGCATGTTGACGCCGTCCGGGTCGGAGACGTGCATCCAGCGGTCCAATTCGAGGACCGCCACCCGCTCGCCGTCGATGGAGATCTCGAGCTGTTCCGGGGATTCGTCGGTGTGGAGCGCGTTGCGCCCGTTGCCGACCAGGGTGCCGGTGGTTTCGTGGTGGAAGGAGACGCGGAAGACGTATTCACCGTCGGCCGGGAAGTTGTGTTCGACGCTGAGGCCGCCGCGCGTTCCGTAGGGCGCGCCCTCGACCCGCTCGGTCTGCGAAGCCCAGCGGGAGACCTGGTACTGGGTCTCGCTCGCGGTGGCGGCTGCGTCGCCCAGCGCCAGCCGCGCGATGTCGCTGGCCCCGTTCAGGTAGGCTTCGAGCAGGGTGGGCGAGAGCATCTGGGCGTCGGCGATGTTGTCGAAGTTCGCGCTCTTGGTGTCGAGCGGGAGGTATTCGCCGGCGTCGATGTCGAGATCGAGCAGGTCCCTGACCGAGCGTTCGTACTCGGCGCGGTTCAGGCGCTGGAAGGAGCGGGCGCCGGGATTGGGGTTCGCCGCGAAAGCGGCGTCCATGCGATCCTCGAGCGTGGTGACCAGCAGCTCGAGCGTGTCGCCGGCCGGGCGGGGCATCCCCGGTGGGGGCATCATCCCCGCGCGCAGCTTGAGGATCATCCTCTCCACGGTCTCGGCGCGCGCGGCCAGGTTGTCGATGTCGAAGCCGGCGAGGGACATGTTGCCGGTGAGGAGCGCGTCGTTGTGGCAGACCTGGCAGTAGCGCTGAACGACTTCGGTGAGCGTGGCTGCGGGCAGGTGAGCGGCGCCGGACGCGTTCCCCGCCCGAGCTGGAGAGAGGGCCTCGCCGGCAGGTCCTGACGCGTTGTCCGCCAGGATTCGCGCGATCCCATCCGCGTTGCCGGGATGGAACGTCGAGGTTACGGGCCCGGAATCGCCCGTGCCGGCAGCCGCCATCCCGATGCCCGCCACAACCGCGATCGATGCGAATACTCTCATGCCGTCGTCCCCGCTTCTCTGCCTGACCCGCCCGCTCGCGGCGAGTGCGGTGTGCTCGAAGATTCTCCGCCGGCGGGTACCTTCCCCGGGGGCATACCCCAACCCAGACGGAGACAACCCCGCAGCCTTGATTCTACAGCGAAACCCCGGGCATCGCCATTACCGCGCTTCCATTTGCTCCTCCAGCGCCATCCACTCCTCCGTGAGGCGCTCGGCCTGCGCTGCGAGCCGTTCTCGTTCGGCCTGGAGCTCGCGGATTTCCTCCGGATCGGAGCTCTGATAGAAGTTCGTGTCGGCGAAGGTTGCATCGATTTCGGCAAGCCTGGACTCGATGGCTTCGATCCGGGTGAGCGCGCGGTCGCGCCTTGCCTCGGTGCCGGGGTTGGGCCCGCGGGTCTTGCTCGATGGCTGCCTCCAGCGAGGCGGCGCGGCCGCCTCCCGGGTCCTTCGCTTCTCACGCCGCGCCTTCAGCACCACCGTGTCGACATCCAGGTGATCGTCGCCGCTGGTTTGGACATACTCGTCGTAGGTGCCGGGGTAGTCGCGCACGCCTCCCGGCGTGATCTCGAGGATGCGGGTCGCGAGCCGGCTGACGAACCAGCGGTCGTGGGAGACGAAGATCAGGGTGCCCGGGAATCGTTTCAGGGCTTCCACCAGCGCCTCGATGGATTCCAGGTCGAGGTGGTTGGTGGGTTCGTCGAGGACGAGGACGTTGGGCTGCTGGATGGCCAGGCGGCAGAACACCAGGCGCGCAGCCTCTCCTCCCGAGAGCGCCGAAAGGGGCTTGGCGGCGTCGTCTCCGCTGAAGAGCACCAGGCCGAGCTGCCCGCGCACGTAGCCGACGTCCCGGTCGGGGCATGCATCCCAGATCCAGTCCTGGGCGGAGCGCCGGGGTTCGTCGAGTTGCTCCTCGTGGTCCTGGGCGAAGTATCCGACGTGGGCTTCGTATCCCCAGCGGACGGATCCGGCGTCGGCGGGCACTTCGCCGAGCGCGATCTTGAGCAGCGTGGACTTGCCGATGCCGTTGGGACCGAGGATGGCCAGCCGATCGCCGCGGCGGACGCTGAAGTCGACGCCGTGGAGCACCTGGTTGTCGCCGAAGGACTTGCGTACGCGCCTGGCTGCAAGGACCTCGCGTCCGCTGGCGCGGACGGGCTCGAAGCGGAATGCCGGATAGCGGCGCGAGCTGCCGGGGAGGGTCTCAAGCGCTGCGGCCTTCTTCTCGATGAGCCTCAGCTTGCTCTGCGCCTGGCGCGCCTTGCTGGCCTTGGCGCGAAATCGGTCCACGAACTTCTGGTGGTGCGCGATCTCCCGCTCGCGGCTGACGATCTCTTTTTCGCGGCGTTCGTGTTCGGCCTTCTTGCTCTTCTGGAAGGCGCTGTAGTTGCCGTGATAGGCGAGGACGGTCTCGTAGTCGACGTCGAGGATGTGGGTGACCACGTTGTCGAGGAAGCGGTGGTCGTGGGAGATGACCACCAGCGGACCCTTGAAGTCGCGCATGAACTTCTCGAGCCAGCGAATGGAGAGGATGTCGAGGTGGTTGGTGGGCTCGTCGAGCAGGAGCGCGTCGGGAGCGCCGGCGAGAACCTGGGCGAGGAGCACGCGCAGCCTGAATCCCCCGGACAGCGTGGAGAGCGGGTCGCGGTGGCGCGGGGCGGGAAGGCCCAGCCCCTCGAGGATGGCGGCGGCTCTGGCTTCCGCGGTGTAGCCGTCGTGGCGCTCGACGATCTCCTCGACGCGTGAGAAGCGGTCCGCGTCGAATTCCCCGCCCGCCTGCACGTGCGCGAGCAGCGCTTCACGGGCCGCCAGCGCTTCCCAGAGCACCGGATTCCCGCGCATGGCCGCGCGCAGGATTTCTTCGTCCTCGTAGGCGAACTGGTCCTGACGGAGCACCCCGAGGCGGAGTCCGCGCGGGATGGAGACCGAGCCTTCGGTCGGTTCCACATCACCGCTCAGGATGTTGAGAAGGGTGGTCTTCCCCGAGCCGTTGGCACCCACGAGGCCGTAGCGTTCGCCGGACTGGAGGCGCAGGGAGACATCGCTGAAAAGCGTTCGATCGCCGAATGACTTGGCAAGGTCGGTGGTGGAGATCACGGCAGGGACGGAGGCGGCCCGCGCACGATGGCCGGTCCCGGCCTACGCCGGCCGCAGGCCCGCGAGCGCTTCGACGAGGCGGTCGATCTCCGCCGCGGTGTTGTACACGTGCGTGGAAACACGGATGGCCTCGTGACCGTCGCGGCGATGTTCGTCGATGTGGATGGAGGCTCGTTCGGCAATGACCGGCACCGAGGCGACGGCGTCGACGCCGTCCATCTCGAAGATGGTCGATGCGGGACCGCTGGTCTCGCGGGTCGCACCGCTGACGAGGCGGGCTCCCGGCATCCCCGCGAGCCGTTCCTTCAGGTAGTCGGAGAGGAAGCGCGTGCGGGCTTCGATGCGGTCGATGCCCACCTGTTCCATGAACGCCAGGGAAGCGGCCAGCGCGGCACGGACCGGCAGATCGTTGGTGCCGGGGGGCTCGAACGCCGGGTTGTCGGGGGTGGCGTCGTAGGCGAAGGCGGACCGGATGCTCTCTCTCGCGCCCGCGCGCACGTATAGGAAACCGGTGCCCATGGGGCCCAGGAACCACTTGTGCAGGCTGGCCGAATAGGTGTCGCACCCCAGGGCGTGCAGGTCGATCGGGAACATGCCCACGGCCTGCGCGCCGTCCACGTGGGTGAGGATGCCGCGGTCGCGCGCGAGGGCCGCGAGCCTGCGGACCGGATATAGGTGCCCGCCCCGGGTGACATGGCAGAAGGCGACCACCCGGGTGCGGGGGGTGAGCGCGGCCTCGAAGGCCTCGACGACCTGGTCGGGGCCGGGCAGGGGGCTGGGAATGAACACTTCCCGGGTCGCGATGCCGTCGCGGGCGGCCCGCAGCTGCCAGGGACGGCGGCCGGCCGGATGCTCCTGGGTGGTGAAGACGACCTCGTCGCCGGGGCGCAGGTCGAAGCCGGCGGCACTGAGGTGCAGCGCCTCGGTGGCGTTGCGGGTCAGGGAGAGCTCGTCCACGTCGGCTCCCAGAAAGGCCGCGACGCCGGGACGGACCCGCCCGGCGACGAGTTCGCGGAGTGCGCCGGTGGCCCGCCGGGGTTCGCGCGAGACCGCCTGGTACCCGTCGGCGACGGCGCGCGCGACGCTCCCGGGAGGCATGCCCAGGCCGGCGTTGTTCATGTAGGCGATGCCGGCCTCGAGGTTGAAGGCCGCCCGTACATGGGCCCATGCCGGGTCGTCGACCCCGTCCGGTCGGGCGAGGGGAGCGTCGTCCGGTCGGGCCGGGGGTGCGCCGTCATCGGCCTGCGGCGTGCTCTGGCCGCAACCCGTCAGCCAGACGCCGGCGGCCCCGGTCGCGCCTGCCCCCACGAACGCGCGTCGTGACAGCCCGGCCATGGTTTTCCTCCCGCGTTGTGCATCCCGGTTCCGGTCGCTGCCCACCGCCGCAAGGGCGCGGCGACGGAGCGATGTCGTGGAAGGGATGCTAACGCGAAACGGGCGGTCGCGCGCGCCCGGCGGCGGTCAGGTGGTGGAGCGCATGGCGGTGAATTCCCGCCCTCCACCCCGGCCGCCGGAGATGGTGCCTGTCATCTGGTCGCCGTCGATGGTGGCGGTGAAGCTCTGGGCAATCTGGCGATTGCGCATGTTGCGCGTTACCCGAAAGGTCAGCGTGCCGTCCTGGAAGGCGACCTCCTGAAGCTCGACACTTCCGTTGGGCGCGGTGAGCGTGCCTTCCAGCTGGTCGCCCTCGGCGGCGAAGGTCAGCGTCTGGGTAATGCTGCCGCGCGGCGTTTCCAGGGTCATCTCCCAGGCTCCGAGCACGGCCGCGAAATCAGTTGGATTCTGGGCCGAGAGCGCGGTGGCGGAGGCTGGGATCAGCAGCACGGCGAGGGCGGTGGCGATGGATCGCGACATGTCGGTTGAACTCCTTTGAGGCGTAGGGTTTGGCCTTTGGCTTGGCTGCGGCGGCGAGGACTGCTCGGCGGGAAATGAGCGCCGTGGAACGGGCTCCGCAGCACGCGGCAGGTTATCCTTGGGGACAACGAGGGAAGTTGAAGTGTTGCGCACGCCCTGCGGACGGGGTGCCTCGCCCAATCGCGACATTCCTCGGACGCGACATTACATTTGGACGGGTGGAACGGCCGGTCCGTGTCCCGTTTTCCCCCGCAGCCCTGTGCGCAGGTGCTCGCTGATATTGCGCTCCAAACCCGCTTGACCGACTCAAAACCCGAGGGCCTTCGTACGGATGTTGCCCCTGAATCGTCGGAACCCGGTCCGAACATCGCGACGCCGCTGCGCCTTCCCCGGCAGGCTGCCGCGAGTCGCCACGCTGCTTCTCCCGCTCGCACTTCCACTCGCGACCGGCTGCTACAGCTATACCCAGGTGGGGGTGGAGACCGTGGCGCCGGGCGAAGCGGTGCGCTTGCGCGTGTTCGATCAGGCCGTCGACCGACTCCCCGCGCAACTGGAGAGGAGGACGCAGGTCGAAGGCACCGTGGTCGACCGGGACGCCGGGCGCCTCGATTTGCTCCCGGAGTTGGGGTCGGTGACGACGGATCCGGTTTCCTTCGCGGTATCCGACATCGAGGCCATCTCCCGCCGAGAGTTGAACCAGACCCGCACCTGGCTGGCGGCGGGCGTGGGGGCCGCGCTCGGCCTCGGGCTGCTCCTGTCGATCGAGGGAGACCCTGCGTCAGCGGGAGGGGGGCCCATCACCGAATTCATGCTGGGGTTGACGCTGCACCTGAGCAGGTAGACTCGTCGGCCCGGGCGCAACGGCCCGGGCGCAGCCGCTGCCGTTCGCGGTCCTCAGCCTTCGGCGATCGCCTCCTCCACCGGGTCGCCGCGGTGCGCCCGCACGATGTCCATCACCTCATCATCGGTGAGGATGCGGTTGGAGGACTTGGCGCGGGCAAGAATGGCGGAGCACAGTTCGTCGTCGACGGGAATGCGGCGCGAGGCCAGCCAGTAGCTGACGTTGGACAGCCCGCTCATGTGGCCGATCTCGATCTCCTGTTCCCGGCCGAACCAGTTGGCGGGCACGCCCGAATACACACGGTCGGCCAGCCGCCGGTCCCCCCGCTTGAGGGCCTTTATGATCGCCGCCGCGTGCACCCCGGTGCCCGTGCGGAAGGCATCGCGCCCGGCCATGGGGTAGCTGGGGTGGATGTCCACCCGGCAATAGCGTGACACCGCCTGGCAGTAGCGGCCGAGCTTCGACAGGTCGTGGTCCCACTCGCCCAGCAGTTTGAGGTTCAGCAGCATCTGGTCGATGGAGGCGTTCCCGACCCGCTCGCCCACGCCCAGTCCGGTGCCGTGGGCTCGGGTGGCGCCGTACTCGATGGCCAGGATGGCGTTGGTGACGCCCAGGCCGCGGTCGTTGTGGCCGTGCCAGTCCAGCTCGACGGGCTCACCCATGCCGCGAATCAGCGAGTGGGTCCACTCGAACAGGTTCTTGATGCCGTCCGGGGTGGCGTGTCCCACGGTGTCGCACAGGCAGAGGCGGCGCACCCCCAGGCGGATCGCGGCGCGGAAGAGAGGATCCAGCACATCCGGCCGCGACCGGGTGGTGTCCTCGGTCACGATGCAGACCTCGAGTCCTTCGCGCATGGCGAAGGTCACCGTCTCGTCGATGCGGCGCAGGAGCGTATCGACGCTCCAGGATTCGACGAAAAGACGGATGGGGCTCGAGCCGATGAAGGCGTAGACTTCGATCGGCATGCCCGTCTTCTGGGCGATGTCGGCGATCGGCTCCACGTCGCGCACCATGGTACGGGCGGCGCACATGGGCGTCAGCTTCATGCGGCTGTCGCGAATCTCCTCGACCAGAGCCCGGACATCGTCCTGCGCCCGCGTACCTGCCCCGGGAAGCCCGACATCCGCCATCCGGATGCCGAGGTCCTCCATGAGGTGGATGAGCTCGATCTTCTGCTCAATGCTGGGATCGGTGACCGAGGGTGACTGAAGGCCGTCCCTCAGAGTCTCGTCCACCAGGTCGAAGCGACCGGGTGCGAGAGGAGCCCGCTTGTGCAACTGGTTCCAGTCGAAGATGACGTTCTCGCCGGCATCGACGGTACCTTTTTGCACGAAAACCTCCTGGAGGGCTCCCCTCGCACCGGCTTCAGTTCAGCTGACGCGATTGAGAGGGTTCGAGTTGGTGTCGATCTCGCTGACCCCGACGGGGAAGCAGTTGCTGCGCCCCGACATGTCCTCCATGGGGGTGGCGCCCGGCCTTGACTGTAGGCCCCAGCGGCGCAGGTCGGCGAACCGACGGTTGTCGAACCACAGCTCCACGCGCCGCTCCTGCTTGAGCGCGGTCCATGCCTCGGTCGCGTTGGCGGCGGTTGCGGGCGACAGGGCCTCGCCGGTGTGGTCGCTCACCACGCTCGTGCGGACCTGATTGATGAGATCCATCGCCGCCTGGAAGTTCCCCGGGTTGTTGGCCAGGATCTCCTCCGCCTGAATCAGGATCATTTCCCGTCCTGATGCGAGGGTGTGCGGCGATGTCTTGCTGGTGAACTTCTTCTGTACATAGAAGGGCAGGTTGTACACCATGGTGACGGCGTCCGCGATCTCGAACCACCCCATGCGCGGATCGCCGGTCTCGGTGTAGTAGCTTTCGGCGAAGGTGCCCCAGATGGTGTACTCCCGCCACGGGTCCGACGCCCCGCGGAAGTAGACCTCGTTGGGATCCGGGAAATCGTCCAGATCGTAATGGTGCAGCTGGTAGACGAAGTCCTCGGGGATTCCGGTGGCATCGCTCCGGGCGCCGCCCCAGTCTCCGAGCCACATGCGCACGTCCGCGCGCCCGGCCTGGGCGGCGAGCGCGATGTCGGAGGCTCCGGCGGCGTTGCCGACGCTGATGGCCTCGGTGAAGTGTTCCTCTGCGCGTGTCAGAAAGTCGGTGGAGGGCTGTTCGGGACCTCCATCGAACACGGCGATGCACATGTTGTGGCCCAGCGTGCGGTTGGCGAAGCCGGACAGCACCAGAAGCCTGCCGGCGATCTCGTTTGAGCTGAACTCGCCGCCCAGAGCGTCGCGCAGTCGGCGCACGCCGTCCTCCGCCATCCAGCGCGCCTGCTGGGCCCGCTCCCAGTGATCGTCCACGTTTTCCGAGGTGAGCTTCCCGTTGTAGAACTCCGAGTCGACCAGCCCTCCCGGCGTTCCCTCGAAGCTCGTCAGCCCCGAGTCGTAGGCCAGACGCGTGTACGCGAGCGCGTTTGCGCGTCGAACGCCCTGCAGCACCGACGGGAACGCCTGGGTGTCGTTAAGGAATTCGTCCTGGACGGGGCCGGGATTGGTCACTTCCAGATCGCAGCCGGTGGCGGCGAGGGCGGCCAGGGCCACCAGCCGCGCGATCCGGCGCCCGCCTGTGGTGGTTTGCTGTATGCGCATCTTCAACGACTCCTTCTTGTTATCGCTGTTCGCTCTCTCCTCGTTCGCCCGCCGCATCAGAAGGCCATCCTGAGGGAGGCGATGAAGCTCGCCGGCGGCGGTGGATGTTCCCAGATCGCGCGCGTGATTCCCGATTCCATCCCATTGTTGCCGGCCATCTCCGGATCCATGGCGAGGAAATCCTCGTTCTTCCACGTCCAGAAGTTCTGCACGGAGAGGGTCATGGTGGCGTTGGTGGTTCCCGGGACGGTGAACGGCACAGGTGCCGACACGGTCAGGTCGCGAATTCGGAAGAAGTCGTTGGGATAGACGAGGTGCGCGCTGAATTCGCCGCTGCACGCGTAGATGTCGAAGGCCGTCAACTGGGCGCGCTGGCCAGCCTGAAGGCTCGGCACGGCATCGTCGCAAAGCGGACTGACCTGACCGCGCTGGGCCGAGGTGGTGCTCTGGCGGTCGAAGATGTAGTGGCCACCGAGGTACTCGCCGCGCGCCGAAATCGTGATGCCGCCCCCCAGGGCGAGAGAGGTGTTGGGGGTGATGGTCAGCGTGGGCTGGTTCGGGCCCCAGATGTGATTCCGCTCGACGACGGGCTCCCCGATCTGGTCGGGGTTCGTCAGCCGGTCGTAGCGGACCGCGGGTACCGGTTGTCCCTCCTCGAGCCATCCACCCCCGCTGACACCGAATCCGGCGTTGCCGCCGAGATCCACCGCCTCGCTCTTGTTGGTGTAGAGCGTGACCCCCAGGTCCCAACTGAGCGCGCGGCTCTGAATCACGGTGCCGTTCACGTCGAGCTCGATGCCCTTGTTCGACAACACGCCCACGTTGCGCAGCTGCGAGCCCGTGAAGCCGAGGCTCGGGACCAGCTGCACCGGGACGAGCGCGTCGCGGGTCTCCTGATCGTAGTAGGTGAAGCCGATCCTGAGGCGCTCGTCAAGCATTACGCCGTCGATGCCGGCTTCGAGTTCGACGGTGCGCTCGGGCCCCAGGTCGCGGTTGCCCACGTTGAGCGGATTGAAGGAGGTCTGGCCGAGCCAGGGAATCGGCTGCCAGGTTCGCACGGCGTCGAAGGCGCCCGGAGCCCTCCCGGCGTGTCCCCAGGCAACGCGGAACTTCATCTCGCCGAAGTCCGGAGACCAGAAGCTCTCGTCGGAAACCACCCACGAGAAAGTGGCGCGCGGGTAGGGCTGGAGGCCGAAGTCCTCGCCGAAGGCGCTGTTGCCGTCGATGCGCAGCGCCAGGGTCAGGAAGTAGCGGTCGCTGAAGTCGAGCAGGGTCTGACCGAAGATGCCCGCGTTGACGACGCGCGAGCGAGCCTCCCGGGCCTGATAGGATGCGCCGCTGGTGACCGTGTGCTCGCCGGGTCCGGGGAGCGTGTTCGTGCTCGCCCCCAGATCGGTGTCGCGCGCAACGATCGACTGCCCGCCCCAGGAGAGGCTGGTGCGGAAGCTTTCGGTCAGGCGCAGATCAAAGCTGCCCACGTAGTCGGCTGTGAGCTGTTCGGCGGTCCAGGTGCGGTCGGAGACGGAACCCGTGGGGTCGTTCACGTAGCCGAAGGGCCGGACGTTGCGCATGTCGCTGGCAAGGCGGTCGAGCCCCAGCGTGAGCCGATTGGTGAAGCGCGGCATCGGCGTGTAGGTCGTGGTGATGCCGGCCACCACGCGATCCACGTCCGTGTCGATCTCGTAGTCGAGGAGCCGCCAGATGACGTCCTCCTCCCATGTGCGCACATACGTGGCGTGGGCCTGACGGGCGGGCGCCCTCTTGTAGCCGTTGTGGGAAATGCTGTAGGGGCTCGATCCGCTGGGCGAATTCTCGACGTGCTGGCGCGTGATCGATGTGGTCAGCTGAACGTCGAGGTCGCTGCGGGGCTGAAATCCCAGGTTGATGCGTCCCAGGTACTTCTGGTCGGCGTCGTTGGGCAGGATGCCCTCGTTGTTGTCCATGCTGCCGGACACGTAGTAGGAGACGGTCTCGGTTCCGCCGCGCACGGAGAGCGAATACCGCTGCTGGTGGCCGTTGCGGAGCCAGGGATCGAGCCTCATGTAGGGCGCGTTGGGAGGGCCGAACTCCTGGACCCAGTTGACGCCCTGGTCGATCTGCGCGCTCCACTGCGCGTCGCCGCCCGAGCCGCGCTTGGTGAAGATCTGGATGACGCCGCCCGCCGCTTCGGTGCCGTAGAGTGCGGTCGCGGCCGGACCCTTGACGATCTCGATGCGCTCGATGTCGCTGGGGTTGATGTCGTTCAGCGGCCCCATCACGTCCTTGGGGCCGAAGGCGACGTGCTGACCGACCGCGTGGTTCAGCGCCAGGCCGTCACTGCGGATGCGCACGCCGTCCACGTAGACGAGCGGCTGGTTCGACATCGCCACGCTCACATTGCCGCGCAGGCGGATCTGCGAGCCGGAGCCGGACATTCCGGAAGTCCGGACGGCGACCACGCCGGGCGCCCGCGCGGAGAGCAGCTGGTCGACCGTGGGTACCGGGTCGGCCAGGGTGGCGACATCCACCTGGGCGACGGAGGTGCCGACCTCGCGGCGGCGCGCCTGCCCGGCGGTGCCGGTGACCACGATCTCGTCCAGCCCGAGCGCCTCCTCCTCCAGCTGCAGGTCGGCCGTGGTGGACTGGCCGGCATCGACCGTGATCTGCGCCGTTGCCGTGCGCATGCCGATGCGCTCCGCGGTCAGGGTGTAGTTGCCCGCGGGGACGTTCAGGAGCAGGAAGCGGCCGTCGCCCCGGGTCAGGGTCCCCAGCCCGGTGCCCGCCAGGTAGACCTGCACCTGAACCAGCGGGCGACCTGTGGCCTGGTCGGTTACCTGGCCGATCACCTGACCGTTTTCCTGGGCGTCGACCGTGCGGGGCGTCGCGAACCCGAACGCCACCGCCAGCGGAATCATCGCCACGGCGACAAGGGCCGCCCTCCTCAGCCGGGCGATGCCGGCGTGCAGGTTTGTGTAGTCCGACCTTGGATGCACCATCTGGCCTCCTCTGCTGCGAACAGGAAACAGGGCCGTATGTCAGCCCGGAGGTATAGAACTCCCCCACCCCTTGGGGAAGCAAACCCCACAATAGGCCCCGGACTCGCCGGGATCAAGCGAAAGGGCGTGTGACCGCTGGCGATACGGGAATCGCCGGCCAGGAATCTCGTGGACCGCGGGCCGGGGAGTTCGGCGTAGCCGAATGGCCGGCTGCTCGGTCGGGCGAACCCGCGTGCGCGGACTCAGCCTCCGCCCGGGGGTTGGCCGTTTACCAGGGAGTTCCAGAGTTCGATGGTCGGGTTGCGCTGGATCCGGATGCCTTCGCGCTGGGTCCGCGCCATCGCGTGAACGTCGTGTTCGTCGCCGAGGATGAAGGTGTCGAACATCGCGCTCATGATCTCGAGCGACTCCCCGACGCTCGCGGGGCCCCAGTGATACCAGCCGTGCGGCTCGCCGCCGTAGACGACCCAGTCGTACCAGTTGCCGTGGATCTCGGCCTGGATGCCGTACTGCTCGATCTGCTGGAAGCGCGCTGCCCCGTCCCCCTGGGCGTACAGGAACAGGAGCGGGACATCGATTTCGTCGGCGTGATAGATGATGGAGCGCTCGTAGTAGTTGCGCGGGTTCTCCATCGGCGTGCGGCCGATCAGGAACCGGTTCCATCCCTCCATGCTGCCGTAGGTCGACAGCGTCACCAGGTCGGTCGAGCCGTACCAGACGATGCCCGCGCGGAAGCGGCCGGGATCCTTGGTGACCGCGGTCGTGGTGTAGAAGCCGCCGGTCGAGCCCCCGAAGGCGCCCACCCGCTCCGGGTCCACCCAGCCCTGCCCTGCGAGCAGGTCCATGCCGGCGAAGGCGTCGCGCAGGTCGTGGTCGCCCCCGTGGGTGTGCACCGCCTGCCGGTACGCCTTTCCCCGTCCGGTGCTGCCGCGGAAGTTTGGCGCGAAGACCAGGTAGCCGCGGCTTACGAAATACTGGATGTACGGATGCCACTGCTTCGGGTGCTGCCCGTTGGAGTTGGCGCGGAAGAAGAAGAGGGCCGGGAGGCGATCGCCGGCGCTGGCGCCCTTCGGCTTGTAGACCAGCCCGGCAACTTCAAGGCCGTCGAAGCTGGTGTACTCGATGAACTCCGGCTCGACGAACAGCTCGGGGTCGCCGAGGGCGGGGTGCTGGTGGTCGGTGATCCGGCGCGGCTCGCCGCCCTCGACCGGGAGGATCCAGAGGTCTCCGGTCCGCGAAGGCCCCGAATGGGTGTAGACGATGTGCTCGCCGTCCGGGTGCCAGAGGTGGCCGCCGCGCGTCTGGCCGGTGGCCCGCGACCCGCCGTTGACCCCGGTGGCGCGGGTGAGCTGCTCCGGTTCTCCGCCTGCGGCGGGGATGCGGAAGATGTGGTACTCGTAGTCCAGGTTGCGGGTGAAGGAGATCCAGCGGCCGTCCGGGGACCAGCGCGGCTCGCTGTGCTCGACGTCCTCGGTGAGCAACATGGTGGCTTCGCCGGTGGCCGCGTCCAGCACGCCCAGGTTGTTGAAGCCGTTGCGGTCGGAGACGAAGGCCAGGCGGGTGCCGTCGGGGGACCAGCGCGGCTCGGTGTCGCGCCAGTCGAAGGTGCCCGGGGTGAGGGCGCGCGCGTCCCCGCCCGCCGCCGGCATGATCCAGATGTCCTGGTTGCTCTGGGCGTCGTCCTGCGGGCGGGTGTTGCGGGTGAAGGCGAACATGGCGCCGTCGGCGGACAGCTGACCGCTGCCCCCCGGCCCGACCCGCTCGATCTCGCCGGTCTCGATGTCCACCGCCGCGACCGAGTTGTCCCAGAACATGCTGGTGTTGAAGTAGACGCGGCGGCTGTCGGGCGCCCAGGAGATGCCGGCGTCGCTCAGCGGGTGGTCGGTCAGGCGCGTGGGCTCCCCGCCGCCGGAGGGCACCACGTAGATGTCGCGCACATCGGTTCCACCGAAGTCGGCCTCGAAGGCGATCCAGCGCCCGTCGGGGCTGAAGCGCGGTGCCATCTCGCGGCCCGCCATCCCGGTGATGCGCGTGGGTGCGCCTCCCGCGGTGGGCACGGTCCAGAGGTCGTAGGACCCGCCCGCGGCGGACTTGAAGACGAGGAGACCGCCATCGGGCGAGATGTCGAACTCTTCGATCCACACGGTCTCGGCCAGCGCGTCGATCGGAAGCCCGGGGCGCAACTGGGGCGAGGTTGCACGCGTGGGGCCGTAGAAAACCACCAGCGCCGCGACCAGAACGGCCGCGGCGCCGGCGAAGATCATTACTGTTTTTCCGGACAATCGTCCTCCTGGAAGAACCTCCAGTCCGTCAGCAGGACACGCAGTTGTCGTTGTTCTCCGAGCCCAGCCTCTCAAGCAGCGCGACGATCTCCGGGAAGACGGTGACGCGCTGCACTGGACCGTTGGCCATGTCGGCGGTGGTCTCGCCCTTGCGGGTAAGCACGGTGACGTCGGCGCCGCGGCCGACCAGGTACTCGATCAGCTCGCGGTCTCCGCGGGCCGCCGCGTTGTGCAGGGGGGAGAAGCCGTTGTAGTCGCGCGCGTTCACGTCCGCGCCCAGTTCCTCGATCAGGTAGCGCACCGACGGGAGCCAGCCGTTGGGGGCGTGGCGATGGGCGTTCCCGGCCAGGCCCAGGCCATAGCCGACTCCGGAGGCCGCGTGGATGGGCTGCACGCCCGGGCCTCCGATCGCCACCTCGGGCAGCCCCGATGGATCCGGCTTCTTCTCGCTGTCGTCGCGGCCGTTTCCGGTCGCGGGACGTCCCGGCGGGCGGAAGGTGGGGGTGGTGTAGTCGGCTCCGTACGCAACCAGCAGCCTCATCGCGTCCACGTCGGTGCCGTAGGCCGCGCGCCAGAAGGGCGTGGCGCCCCAGGTGTCGACGCCCAGGACGTTGTGGTTGAAGGAGGTGTACCAGAGGTGGCGCTGCAGCCGCACGTTGGGGTCGGCGCCCGCGTCGAGCAGCGCCTTCATGAGCTCCAGGTAGGTGGTGTTCTCCTGCTTGATCGCGGTGGGCTGCGGGTAGAAGGACTTGGGAACCCACTGCAGGTGGACGGCGGCGTAGAGGGGCGTCGCTCCCGGATCGCTCTGCAGGTTGGGGTCGGCGCCCTGTTCCAGCAGCCACATGGCGAGGTCGAAGTGCCCGTTCAGGGTCGCCATGAGCAGGGGGGAACTCAGGTCGCCGCCGGTGATCTGGTCGATGTCGGCGCCGCCTTCCAGGAGGGTCTTGACGACGTCGTGGTGGCCTTCGCGGACAGCGTAGTGCAGCGCGGTGTTGCCGCCCTGCCTGCCGACCAGCTGGTCGTAGGACAACCGGGCCCGGGTCTGCCCGCGGGTCGCGGCGCTCCCGGCCGGCCGATCCTCTTCCTCTTCGGCCTCCTCCTCCGCTTCGTCGTCTTCCTCCTCGTCGTCGTCCTCCCGGGTTCCGTCCACGGGCGTGTCCGAAATGATGTCTTCACCAAAGAGCGCGGAGAGGCGTGCGTCCCGTTGCTTGATGAGTTCGCGGTCCTCGCGGGCCATGGTCGGATAGTCGATCACGTTGGTCTGGATCGACGGGTCCGCTCCCGCCTCGAGCAGCGTGCGCACCACGCTGGTCCGGCCGTAGGCGGCGGCGAACATGAGCGGCGTTTGCCCGTTGGCGGACTCCTGCGCGTCCACTGCGGCGCCCTTGTCCGCCAGGGCGAGCACGATCTCGGGGTTCCCCGACCAGGCGGCGTAGTGGAGCGCGGTCTCGCCGGTCTCGGTGGTCGCCTCGAGGTTGGCGCCCGCATCCGCGAGCAGACGCACGATGCCGGCGTGGCCCGCGCGGCTGGCCACCATGAGGGGCGTGAAGCCGCCCAGCCGGGTGGTGGCCTCCAGGTTAGCCCCCGCAAACACGAGGACGTCGGCCAGTTCGGTCTGGCCGTTATCCGCCGCCCAGTGGAGCGCGGTCATGCCGTCGCCCTGGGCCGCGTTTACGTCCGCCCCCGTGCGCAGCAGCTCGCGCACCTCGTCGGCATCGCCGCGCATGGCGGCATCGGCTACCGGCGAATCCGGCGGGACGGCTGCCGAGATCAGCAGCGTCAGACACACCAGGTTGATCTTCCATGCGGCCTTCATCGGCTCTCCTTCCGTGTGCGCATTCTCGGTTCCGTGCCCGTCAGCCGGCTGTGAGTGATGCTCGTTCCAGCGTCTCCTCTCTCGACTACGAACTCGAACTGACTTCGTCGGCGTAGGAAGCCGGGAGCGACATCAGCATCTCGCCGGTGCTGTCGCCGAAGCTGTCGAGGTCGTCCCGCCCCAGCTTGTGGAGCAGGGTGAGCATGGCATTGGCCAGCGGCGTACCGTCCGGGGCCTTGACGTGGACCCCGCCCTCGAGCCCCATGGACTGTCCGCCCACTACGATGAAGGGCACGCGCCGGTGGTTGTGAAGGTTGCCGTCGCCCATGGGGGATCCGTAGACGACCATCGTGTTGTCGAGCAACGTGCCGTCCACTTCCGCCGTGTTGTTGAGCTTCTCGAGCAGGTACGGCAGCAGACCCACGTGGTACTGGTTGATCTGGTAGAAGCCCAGCACGCCCTCGTTGCCGGAAGCGTGCGACTGCGGGTGGAAGCCGCCTTCGCAGCCGCTCTCGGGGAAGACGCGGGACGATACGTCGCGGCTCATCTTGAGCGAGAAGACGCGGGTCATGTCGGTCTGGAAGGCGAGCGCCTGCAGGTCGAACATCATCTGCACATGCTCGGTGTAGGAGTCCGGGACGCCGACCGGGGCCTCGGGCAGCTCGCGCTCGAATCCGCTCGTGTTGCGCGCCTCGGTCCGCTCGATGCGCCGCTCCAGCTCGCGCACGTCCTCCAGATAGTGCTCCATCCGGATTCGGTCCTCGGGCGGGAGCGCGGTGCGCAGGCGCGCGACTTCTTCGGTCACCCAGTCCAGGATGCTCTTCTGGGTTTGCCGCCGCCGCGCCCGCTCCTCGGGCGTTCCCCCGGCTCCGAAGAGCTGGTCGAAGGCCACGCGGGGATCCCGGGTCATGGGCAGCGGATCGGTCGGAGAGGCCCAACTGATGGAGTCCGTGTACGCGCAGGCGTACCCGTACGAGCAGCCGCCCGACTGGTCCACGTTCTCAATGCAGAGCTGCATGGAGGGAATCGCGGTCTCCTGGCCGAAGCGCTGGGCGAAGAGCTGATCCATCGAGGTGCCGACGTAGACGTCGGAGCCCTCGGTGCGCCGGGGATGCGCCTGGGTCAGGAAGGTGGCGCTGGACCGGAAGTGGTCGGCCCCGATCTCCTTCGGCGCGAAGGCCTCCGCTTGGCGAACATCGGTGTTGCTGATGATCGTCAGACGATCCTGGAAGGCCTCGAGCGGCTTGAGCGCGCTCGGGCTCAGATCGAAGTCGCGACCCAGCTTCGCCGGAGCCCAAAGGTTCTGGGTTGCCCCCCACTCGTTGCTCCCCGCGGCTCCGTGCGAGTTCTCGATGGCGATCAGGCGCGGCTTCTGCACTTCGCTGGCCGCGTCGCCCCAGAGCCTGCCCGCCGGGATCATGCTGTCGAGAAGGGGCAGCGCGAGCGCGATCCCCGACCCTCGCAGGAATGTCCGTCGAGGAATGTGGGTTCCGGTGATGAACTTCATGTCGTGCTCCTGTCGGTGACGGGATGTACCCTGCCTAACTGTCTCTTGGTCTGCCTTCAGCGTTGTGCTTCGGTAGCCGGTTCCGCCGCCTTGCGCATGCGGAAGGCATCGCTCTCGACGATGCCGAGGACGAACTCGGAAGGACGATAGTCGTCTTCTTCGGCCCGCTGCACGATTCGGCGCACGGCGGGCATGTCGTAGTATTCCACGCGGCGTCCCAGGGCGTAGGCCATCAGGTTCGCCGTGAAGTTGCGCAACACCGGCGTTCTCAGCCGCAGCATCGTCTCATGCAGGTCCGTGGGGCTGGTGAGCGGCGTGCCGTCGTAGAGCTGGCCCCGGGTGTCGAGCGCGATGCCGTTCTCGCGAATGCGCCAGCGGCCCGTGACGTCGAAGTTGTCGAGCGCCAGCCCGATTGGATCCATGAACTGATGGCAGGCGTTGCAGACGACGTTGGCGCGGTGGATCTCCATGCGCTCGCGCGTCGTGAGCATGCGCGTGCCCTCGGAACCCTCGGTCTCGTCGAGGTCGGGTATGCCCGGGGGCGGAGGAGGCGGCGGCGTGCCGAGGATGACCTCCATCACCCACTTCCCGCGCAGAACCGGCGAGGTGCGGTTGGCGAGCGAACTCTGCGCGAGGACGCTGCCGTGCCCGAAGACGCCGCGGCGCCGTTCCGTCGGGTACTGCACCTTGCGGAACTCCTCGCCCACCACCCCGGGAATCCCGTAGTGGTTGGCCAGGCGCTCGTTGATGAAGGTGTAGTCGGCGGTGATGAACTCGGTGACGGGCCGGTCTTCCTGGAAGAGGTGGTCGAAGAACAGCTCGGTCTCGCGAATGAGCGCATCGGCGAGCTGCTGGTCGTAGTCCGGGAAGAGCACCATGTCCGGGTTCAGCTTCTCCAGATCCGAGAGGCGCAGCCACTGCGCGGCGAAGCGGCTGCTGAGCGCGCTCGAGCGGGGATCGGCCAGCATGCGCAGCGTCTGTTCGCGCAGCACGCGGCCGGAAAGCCGGTTGGCGCGCGCCAGGGCCGCCAGCTCCTGGTCCGGAGGCGAGGCCCACAGGAAGAAGGAGAGGCGGGAGGCCAGGTCGACGTCGCTGATGCGGTAGGTCTCGCCCGGCTCCACCCCCTCCGGCCACTCCTCGAAGCGGAAGATGAAGTGTGGGCTCGCCAGGATCGCCTCCAGCGCGTAGCGGATCCCGCCTTCGAAGCCGGACTCCTGTGCGCCCTGGTCGTAGAAGGCCATGAGGCCGGCCAGGTCCGCGTCATCCACCGGCCTGCGGTAGGCGTCGGTCGCGACCCGCTCGATGATGGTGCGGGCACACGGCCGGACCTCGTCCGCCCCGGTGGGACGGCAGGAGAAGATCCTGCGGCGGCTGGGGGTGTCCGAAACGCCGGTCACCCTGGCCGGTCCCTTGATCACCAGGTCACGGATGTGGGGCGGCATGGAGAGCCCGTAGCCGATGCCGATCTGGGTGTCGGCGATGCTGTGGCCGTGCGCGGAGAAGAGGTCGTCCACCGGGCCGCGCTCCGTGGGGATGAAGACCGCGGAGACACGGTGGGGACCGGCGCGCACCTGGATGGGGCCGGTCTCGAGGATCAGGCCCTTTCCGCCGGGATCGACCTCGCCCATGAATCGGTCGATCGGCAGCAGCGCGACCTGCTCGCCGTCGATCGAGATGTCGACCTGTTCGCCGGGTTCGTTGCGGCCGAACAGGTAGCCTTCCGGCGAGTAGTGGAACGATACGCTGAACTCGTAGGTCCCGTCGGCAGGGAAGTTGTGTACCACCGAGGTGCCGCCGCGCGATCCATAGGGCGCGCCCGGCACCCGCTCCCGCTGGGAAGCCAGCCGGGGGATGCGGTAGGTGGTCTCCTGGTTCCCCGCGAGCGGGTTGCCGACCGCGAGGCGCGAGATTTCGCTGGCCGCCTTGAGATAGGCGCTCAGGAGCGTCGGCGAGAGCGCCTGCACGTCGGCGATGTTGTCGAAGTTCGCGCTCTTGGTGTCTAGCGGCAGGAAGTCGGCCGCGTCGATATCCATCTCGAGAAGGTCGCGGATGGAACTCTGGTACTCGGCCCGGTTCAGCCTCTGGAAGGTCCGGCCGCCCGGGTTGGGGGCTTCGGCGGCCGCCCGGTCCATGTTGGCCTCGAGGGTCTCGACCAGCATCCGGAGGGTGTCGCCCCCCGGACGCGGGATCCCCGGGGGCGGCATCATTTCGGCCCGCAGCTTCTGGATCATCTTCTCGGCCGTCTCCGGCGCGCTCGAGGCGGCGGCGACATCGAAGCCGATCAGGGAAAGGTTGCCGGTCTGGAGAAAGTCGTTGTGGCACACCTGGCAGTAGCGCACCACCACGCCGGTGAGTTCGTCGTTGGAAATGGTGCCGGAGCCATGGCTGGCGATGGCGGAATGGGGCCGGACCAAGCCTGTCGCCGGTTCCCGATCGGGCCCGGACGCACCCGGGCCGACGAAACTGCTTCCGCTCGCCAGCAGAAGTCCCGAGATGAGCCCGGATGCCGCGATTGCGCGCATGACATTCCTCTCCACGATCCTGAAGACGCCTAACCGTAGAGGAATAGCCCTCGGGGGTCCTCCGCGCAAGCAGACGAAACCGCTAATGTTGTAGCCCATGCTCCCTATCGTCTCAGCGCTGCTGGCCCCCCTGGCCGGGGTGCTCATCTATGTCACGATGCACCACCGGGCGCGCACCGTCCGGCTGCTCGATGCGGCGGTCATCGTTGCGCTGCCGCTGCTCGTGGCGATCCAGGTATTGCCGCACGCCTGGGCCGACCGGAGCCTGGTGCCCGTCGTGGTGGTCGCGCTCGGGGCCGGGCTGGTCGCGGTGGTCGAGCGACTGTCGCACACCCTGGCGCGCCATACGGACGACGTCACGATCCTGTTCGCCGTGCTGGGCCTCTCCGTGCACGCGCTGGTGGAAGGGAGCGCGCTCACCGCGGGCGCGTCCCCGGCCTTCGTTATGGCGGTGGTGGTGCACCGGGTGGCGCTGGGATTGCTGATCTGGTGGCTGGTGGCGCCGCGTCACGGCGCGGCGATGGCGTTCGCGGGGATCGCCGCGATTATCTGTGCGACGCTGGCGGGGTACCTGGTGGGCGCGGGCCTGATGACGGAACTGACCGTTGTCGACGGCAGGCTCCTGGAAGCCTTTGTGGCGGGCACCCTCCTGCATGTGGTCCTTCACCAGGGGCGTGAGGATCACCGGCACTGAGGGCTCGAACCGGGCGCGTCGTGGACTTTCGCCGACGCGGTCCCCAGTATGCCTGCCAATCCGCAGGGAAAGCGCACCGCCATCCCGGGAGGGCCCGATGACCGCCAACTCGCGCGACCACGCCCACAGCCACGAACCCATGGACGAACTGCGCGGCGCGAGCATCCGCGCCCTCACGGTCGCCATGGTCATGAAGCTGGGGTACATGCTCGTCGACATCGTCGGCGGCGTCCTCGCTGGAAGCCTTTCGCTGCTGGCGCACGCCGGACACATGTTCACCGACGCGGCGTCGATCGGGCTCGCCCTGTTCGCCGTTCACTTCGCCGCCCGCGCAGCCACCGCGCACCGCACCTTCGGCTACCATCGAGCGGAAATACTGGCGGCGCTGGTGAACGCCCTCACCCTGTGGGTGGTCTCGACGCTGGTGCTGATCGAGGCCTACGACCGCATCACGGGCGGCATCGCCGGCGATCACGATCACGATGTCGAGGGCGGGCTGATGCTGATCATCGGGGCCATCGGGTTCGGCATCAACGCGCTGGTCGCCTGGATGCTGCACGCCTCCGCCAGACACAGCGTCAACGTCGAGGCGGCCTACAGGCACGTGATCGCCGATCTGCTGGGCTCGGTCGCGGTCGTCGTGTCCGCGATCCTGGTGTGGGCCTACGACTGGGATGTCGCCGACCCGATCTCCGGCGCCGTGGTGGCCATCCTGATTCTGCTCAGCACCTGGCGCCTGCTCGCCAAGGTGATCCACGTGCTGCTGGAAGGCGTTCCCGAACACGTCGACGTCTATAGCCTGTGCAGCAGGATCGAGGAACTGGCCGGTGTCACCGTCATCCACGATATCCACGTTTGGACGCTGACGCCCGGATACGAAGCACTCACCGCGCACGTGCTGGTGGATCCCGAACACGACGAGGACCACGACGCGATGCTGGACCGCATCCGGCACATCGCATACGAGGACTTCGGAATCGAGCATATCACGATTCAGCTCGAGACTTCGGCCGCGGACTGCAGCGAAGACCATCACGTGGACCACCTGATGGCGACGGCCGCGTCCTAGATTCGGGCCGGGCCAGGGATCGGCGGAGGACGAGTCCGGACTCAGCTACCTCGAACCGGAGGGCGCGAGGACCCCATGCGACGGCGGATGAGTCGAGGCGTCTACCCGGGCGCGGCCCCGTCGGGGTCGTCGATCTGGGCCTGATAGAGGCGACGTCCCTCCTCGAAAGTGGCGAGAACCTCGTCCTTGTGCGCGGGGTCGTCCCAGCGGTCCATGGCCCGAAGCTCGTCCAGCACCTGGTCGATCCAGCGCACGAAGAAGGCGGCGTCCTCCGGGGAGCGGATGGGCTCGCCGTCGGCGATGAGGAAGACCGGGTTGGTGTGCGCGAACAGGTAGCTGTCCATGGCGCCGTGCTGCGGCGGACCCAGGGCGCGCGCGGCGATCCAGCCTGATCCTTCCACCGGCATCTCGAGCTCCACGCCGAGGGACCTCCCATCCGCCGTGGCTTCGACTGTGTGCACGATTTCGCCGTTGCGGATGATCTCCATCCGGTGCATGGGGAACAGCGATCGGGCTGTTGCCGAAACCGTAACCACCTCTCCGCCGGACAGTTGCAGCTCCTCGCCCATTCCCTTGCCTGAGACATCGAGCGTGAGGATGGGGCCGCTGGTGACGAAGGCGCGTCCCGCCGCCATCGCGTCGGTCCAGGCGTCGTAGTCGAGGTGGTCCTCGCCGGTGTGGACATAGGTGCGCGTGGTGCCGACGGCGGGGTGTCGCCAGATGTCCGACATGACGTCCGTGCCGGCCGTTCCCGGGATCCGCGACCCCGTATTGAGGAGGCGGTACCACACCTCGGCCGTTCCCAGCTCGTCGCTCCAGATGCAGGCCACGTCCACGAAGTCCGCCAGACCGAGAATGGCGTCCACGGGCAGTTCGCGCGCGGAGCCGGCTCCAGCGGCGTCGGGATCACGGTGCCGGAGCCCGAAAGGATGCACGTAGCCGCCGATGCCGCCCTGCTCGTGGACGCGCCGGAGCACGTGGGCGTTGTCGGGATAGAGGGCGTGGTGGGCGGTGCCGACCGAGCCGATGTAGAAGGGCGTGATGAGTTCGGTCAGGTTCAGCAGCGACAGGTGGGCGAAGTAGCTGGGCCTGTATTCCTCGTTGTAATAGACGATGGTCCGCGGGCCCGTGTGCGGATGAGGGTGCCCGAGGAAGTGCTCCAGATCCTCGACCCGGCTGTTGCCCCAGTAGTTGGCGATCATGCCGTTGGCCACGTTCAGGTCTTCGGAATGGGCCTTGTTGCGCAGGTCCTCGGGGGTGATGAAGTAGTGGCCGCCGTAGTTGGGATGGATGTGGTTGTCGCCCGAGTACCAGCCGTCCGCCGCCATGTCGATCCAGCGGTCGAGCTGGACCTCGACGGTGGCGTGCTCGCCGGCCCGCACGTCCGCGGAGCGGTAGACGGGCTCGTATTCGAAGCCGCGCCATGCCTCCAGGCGGGCCTCGCCGACGGGAAGGGTCGCGGTGAAGCTGCCGTCGCTGTGGAAGTAGTAGTCCTCGGTTACGCTGACGACGCGCGGATAACTGCCATGGGGGAAGTAGGCGCGCCCGTCGGCGCCCGTCAGGTAGATGCGCGACGGCAGCAGTTCGCCGCTGGAATCGGTGACGCGCACCCGAAGCCGGCCGGTCGGTTGCGACCACGCGTAGTCGTCAATGCGCACCCGCTTCGGCGCGCCGCCGCCGCGTCCGACCGTGTACAGCGCGAAGCCCATCCCGTTGTCGATGGTGCGCGGCTGGTCGTCGGTGCCGCCGTTGCGCGCGAACGCGATGCGCTCGCCATCCGGCGACCATGACGGAAAGTACTCGTCCGTGCGCGTATGCGTGAGGCGCACCGGCTGGATGCCGCGCGGCGACTTCTCGGCGGGGACGCTGTAGAGGTCGTTGTTGCCCGACGCGTCGGTGATATAGGCGACGATGCCGCCGTGGGAGGCGACGACCGGCGCCGCCTGGTAGTTGGTCTCGATGCGGATGAGGAGCTCGGACTGCCCGGTCTCGGCGCGCCAGCGCCACAGCGAGCCCGAACCCAGCGCCGCTTCGCCCCGCCGGGACACGAAGACGATGTCGCCGCTCGAGCCGACCCAGTCGCCGGCCATGTCGTTCACGTCGGGATCGGCGATGACCGGCTCTGCGACCGCGCGTGCCAGGTCGTACACCCACAGGTCGAAGGTGCCGTCGCGCTCGGTGGTGAAGAGGATGCGCGAGCCGTCGGGCGACCAGCGCGGCCGAAGGTCCAGGAACGGGTGATCGGTCAGCTGCCGCGACGCGCCCGTGGCGACGTCCACCACGAAGATGTCGAAGTTGCGGTCGATGTCGGCCGCGTAGGCGACCTGGCGCCCGTCGGGCGACCAGCTGGGCTGGGAATGGTAGCCGGCGCCGGTGCTCAACTGGCGGGCGGTCCCGCCCTCGACCGGGACGATCCAGATCCTGCCCTGGTACGCAAAGGCCAGTTCCTCGCCGTCGGGCGACCACGCCGGATAGCTGGGGGAAGCCGTCACCGGCGGGGGAAAGTAGCTCTCCATGTACATCCGCCCCGCGCCGCCGGCGCCGGCGAGCGACGGGTAGCCCCCGGGAAACGGATCCGGGTACTCGTAGCCCTGCTGGGCGGCCGCAGCCCGGACCGGCCCGGAGAGCAGCGCGGCCGCCGTGAGGCCAGGGACCAGGAGAAGCGCGGGGGCGAGGAGCGGAACGCGGAGGAGGCCGCGCGGCGAAGCGGAGCTGTTCATGGGTCGATCTCCCCTTGGGTGGCATCGTGGATGAAGACTAAGCGGCCGGTACCCGCGGGACGAACCGGGCGGCGTGGCGCGGCGACGGAGGCAGGTTGTCCGGGAGACGAACGGCAGGACGGCCTCGAGGGACGACGGCACCGGTTGCCGTCAACGCCGATCCGGTGGACTTTGCGCAGGACTTCTTCACGCCACCGAACTCCGCGAGCAAGCCGATGCATGCCAAGAGCCGTTTCGTGACAGCCCCGCCGGCGATCGGAGCCACCCTCGCCGCAGCCCTTCTGGCCACCCTGGCCGGTGCGCGTCCGGCCCACGCCCAGAACCACTTCGAGCCCATGGACGTCTTTGCGCTCGAGTTCGCGGCCGACCCGCAGATCTCCCCGGATGGCAGCCGGGTCGTCTACGTGCGCAACTCGATGGACGTCATGCGCGACCGGCGCCGTTCCGAGCTGTGGATCGTCGACGTGGACGGGTCCGAACACAGACGCCTCGGCGAGGGTGGGTCGCCGCGCTGGTCCCCGGACGGCACCAGGCTCGCCTATACGGCGGAGGGGCAGATCCACCTGCGCTGGATGGACACGGGCGAGACCGCCACCCTTTCCCAGTTGACGGAGTCCCCGAGGGGCATCCGCTGGTCGCCCGACGGCCGCCGGATCGCCTTCAACATGCTGGTGCCGTATCCGGCGCCGAGCCTGGTGGTGCCGCCGCGCCCCCCCGAGGGGGCCGACTGGGCGGCCCCGCCCATCATGGAGGACCGCTTCAAGAACCGGCAGGACGGCGTCGGCTACCTGGACTTCGGATACAACCACATCTTCGTCATCCCGGCGGAGGGTGGAACGGCCGTCCAGGTGACCACGGGCGACTTCCGGCACTCCAGCGCGCCCGCCTGGACGCCCGACGGCAGGAGCCTGGTGTTCTCGTCCAACCGCAACCCGGACTGGGTGCTCGACTACCGGAACTCCGAACTGTACATCGCGCCCGTGGCGGGCGGAGAGATCCGCGCGCTGACCGACCGTCCCGGCCCCGACCAGAGTCCGGCGGTCTCACCGGACGGGCGGCAGGTCGCGTTCGTCGGCTACGAGGACCGGACGCGCACCTACCAGGTGAGCCGGCTGCAGGTCATGAACCTCGATGGCAGCGGCCGGCGCATCGTCACCGCCCGCCTGGACCGGAGCGCCGCCAACCCGGTGTGGGCGTCCGACGGGAGCGGCCTCTTCTTCCAGTACGACGACGAGGGCAACTCCCGGGTCGCGTTCGCCACGCTGGACGGCGAGGTCGAGGTGCTGGCGGAGGACCTCGGCGGCACATCCTACGGCCGGCCCTACGGGGGCGGTTCCTTCTCGGTCGCGAACGACGGCGGCATCGCGCTCAACCAGACCCGCCCGGACCTGCCGGGCGAGCTGGCGGTGCGACTGCGGGACGACGACGGGCCGCGGCGCATCACCGCGCTCAACGACGATCTGCTCGCCAACCGAACGCTCGGGGAGGTGGAGGAGATCTGGTGGGAGTCATCCTTCGACGGCCGACCGATCCAGGGCTGGATCGTCAGGCCGCCGGACTTCGACCCGAGCCGGCGCTATCCGCTGATCCTGGAGATCCACGGCGGGCCCGTCTCCAACTACGGCGACCGGTTCTCCGCCGAGATGCAGCTGCTCGCCGCCGCGGGGTACGTCGTCATCTATCCCAACCCCAGGGGCAGCACCAGCTACGGAGAGGAGTTCGGGGACCTGCTCTACCACAACTATCCGGGCCAGGACTACGACGACCTGATCTCCGGCGTCGACGCGGTCGTCGAACGGGGATACATCGACGAGAACAACCTCTTCGTCACGGGGGGCAGCGCGGGCGGGATCATGACCGCCTGGATCGTCGGCAAGACGGATCGTTTCCGCGCCGCGGTGGCGCAGAAGCCGGTCATCAACTGGATCAGCAAGACGCTCACGGCGGACAACTGGTACGGCTACTACTTCAGCCGCTATGACGGCCTGCCCTGGGAGAACCCCGACCCCTACTGGGAATTCTCCCCGCTTTCGCTGGCCGGCGAAATCGACACCCCGACGCTGATCATCACCGGCGAAGAGGACCTGCGCACGCCGCTGTCGGAGTCGTACCAGCTCTTCCATGCCCTGAAGATGCGCGAGATCGACACGGCGGTGATCCGACTGCCCGGCGCCTCCCACGACATGAGCCGCCGACCCAGCCAGCTGATGGCCAAGATCGCCAACATCGTGGCCTGGTTCGACAAGTACCGGGCGACGCCGAGAGCCAGCTGAGGGCCCGCCGGCGCCCCCCGCCAACCCGTTTCCCTTCACAAACCGGACCGAAGCCATGACCAGCCTGCGCATCTCGCTCACCCTCGTCGTCGTCGTGACCATCGCCAAGGTGGCCGGCGGGATCGTGTCCGGCAGCCTGGCGCTCCTGGCCGACGCCGGCTACGGCCTGACCGTGGGCGTAGCCATGGGGCTGGCCCTGCTCACCACGGGATCGGACGCACCCGCCGGGACCGTGCAGCGCACGTTCGGCTACCAGCGGGCCGAGATTCTGGCCTCTCTGGCCAATGCACTGGTGCTGTGGGCGATCGCGGCGTGGATTCTGCTCGAGGCCTGGGGCCGTTTCGGCGAGGGATCCGACGTCGACGGGGGGCTCATGCTGGGCATCGCGGTGATCGGGCTGGCAGTGCATGTCATCGTCATGCTCGTGCTGAAACAACCGGCGAAGGAGGATGCGGGCATCGCGCACATGCACGAGCACACCTTCCTGAGCGTCATGGGTCCGGCAGCCACTGTCCTCGGGGCCCTGGCCATCCAGATACTGGACTGGCAGGCCGCTGACCTGACCTTCGCAGCTGCCATCGCCATCCTGGCGCTCGTCAACACCTGGCGGCTCCTGGCCCACGTCGTCCATGTGCTGCTTGAGGGCACGCCGGAGCACATCGACGTCTACCGGCTCTGCAGCCGGATCGAGGAACTGCCGGGGGTGACCCTGATCCACGACGTGCACGTCTGGACGCTGACCCCGGGGTACGACGCCCTGACCGCCCACGTGATGGTGGAACCGGAGCGGCGGGGGGAGATGCAGGACCTGCTCGGACGCATCCGCACCATCGCCTACGAGGAGTTCGACATCCGGCACGTGACGGTTCAGCTGGAGACCACGGCCGCCAACTGCATGGAAGACCACCACGTCGACCACCTGGTCGCCCACGCGCGGCCGGCGTGAGCCCGTGCGGCGAATCCTCGTCCTGAACTGGCAGGACCGGGAAAACCCGCAGGCCGGTGGCGCCGAGGAACACGTCCACCAGGTCTTCGGCCGGCTCGCGCGCCGCGGCTACCAGGTCACGCTGCTGGCCTCGGGTTTCGAGGGGTGCGAGCCCCGCGTGCGCCTCGACGACATCGAGGTTCACAGAACCGGCGGTCGCTACACGTTCTCCATCGCCGCGCCCTGGTACTACCTGCGCAACCTGCGGGGCGAACGCTGGGACGTGGTGGTGGACAACCTCAACAAGGTGCCCCTCTTCTCTCCGTGGTGGACGTCGGCGCCGGTCGTTCCGGTCGTGCACCACCTCTTCGGGCTGACCGCCTTCCGTGAGGCCTCCTTCCCGCTCGCGGCGGCGACCTGGCTCATGGAACGGCCGCTCCCGCTGGTGTATCGGCGCCGGCCCACCATCGCGGTCTCGCGGAGCACGCGCGACGACCTGACCGGACGCGGGCTGCGGGCCCCCATGGAGGTCATTCCGGTAGGGGTGGACACCGTCCACTACACGCCGCATCCGGGCGGCCGCAGCACGCCAAGGCCCTCCCTCCTCTACCTGGGGCGCCTCAAGCGCTACAAGGGTGTCGACCTGCTCGTGCGAGCGGTGGCGAAGCTCGCGCGGGAGGGGCTCTACATCGACTTCAAGGTGGCGGGCGCTGGCGATGGCCGCCCGGAGCTGGAGCAGCTGGTGAAGGAGATGGGCGTGGAGGAGCGGGTCATCTTTCTGGGATTCGTGGACGACAGGACGAAGATCGACCTGATGCGCACGTCGTGGGTGCACGGGCTCACGTCTCCCAAGGAAGGCTGGGGGATCACGGTGCTCGAGGCCGGCGCCTGCGGCACTCCATCGGTAGCGAGCGATTCTCCCGGGCTGCGTGAGGCCGTGCTGGCCGGAAAGACCGGGCTGCTCGTGCCCCACGGCGATGTCGATGCGCTGGCGGGGGCGATCAGACGACTGGTTACGGACCGGCAGCTGCGCGATCAGCTGGGCGCGGGAGCGCGTCGATACGCGGAATCGCTGTCCTGGGAGGCGACCAGCGTCGCGGTGGAGCGCTTCCTGCTGTCGGCGTCCCCGGGCGATTCGGCGGTCTGAGTACGAGGATCAGGTTACCGTCCCGCCGCCTGCCTCCCCAGCCGGATGGCCTCCTCGGCGCCGCCCACCTGCATGAGCAGCCCCAGGAATCCTTCCTCGACCCGCTGCTCGATGTCGCCGGCGTTCGCGGTGATCATGTCGGCAAGCCCGGCGCGGGTGGCCTCCGCGAGCACGGCCTGGTTGCCCTGCTCGGCCGCCTCGCGGTCCCCGCCGAGAGCGCCGGTGAGGCTGCCGATGCCGCAGGCCAGCACGCTGTAGCCGGGTACGTCGGCGATGGCCGCCGCTTCCGCGACCGCATCCGGGTCCTCGACCATGAGCATGGCGATCACCGTGCCGTCCGGGTTGGCGTGCGACCACACGTCCGCGCCCGCGTCCTCGAAGAAGCCGACCGCGGCGCGCGCCTCCGCCACACTGCGCACATGCGGCAGCACGACCCCGTCGGCGCCGAGTGCAAGCGCCTCCTGCACGCGGGCGCGCGTTGCTTCCTCTCCGTCCTGCTCGATGGACGGGATGCGCACCAGCAGGGTCTTGCGCCCGACGGCGTCGGCAGAGCGCAGCCCGGTGGCGATCGCCTCCACGGCGGCCGGATCGTAGTTCCGCTCCAGGTTGAGGAAGACGAAGTCGAGGAGAGGATTGCGCGCCAGCTCCCGCCCACCTTCGACGGTGTAGCGCGGCGGCCCCCTCTGTCCGCGCCCGCCCGTGCCCGGCTCCGCGCCGGCACTCGCACCCGGCTGCGCTCCCGGCCCGCCGCCGCCCCCCGGTCCCCCACCGCCCGCGAACTCCGGCGGAACGAACACCCCGAAGGCGGCCAGGTTGCGCTCCCAGAGCCCGATCGTGCTGGTCGCACGCGCGACCTCGGCCTCCGCCCGTCCGGCGTGGGCGCGCCCGACCGTGAGCGCCTCCGGCGAGGTCACGATGATGACCCTGAAGCCCTGGTCGAGGCGCTCACCGATATCGTCGGACCCGGCCGTTATGCCGCACGGCACGTCCGCCGCCAGGCACTCGGCCAGGACGGTCTGGATGGCGGCTTCCACCGCCTCCATGTCTCCCTCGTAGGCGCGCCGCAGGTCGCCCGGCCCGGGGATCACGACGCTCACCCCGGGTGTGCGCACGATCCCGGCCGCGCGCTCGATCCCGACATGGTCCTCGATGAGCAGGATGTTCACCAGGTTCCCGTCCGGGTTGCCCGGCCAGGCCGCGTCGCCGAGCGCCCCCACCGCCAGCTCCGCCTCCTCGGCGCTCTCGACGTGGGGATACACGATGGAGTGGGCGCCGGCGTCCAGCCCGGCCCGCGCCCGGGCCCGCGCCGAGTCGGCTCCCTCGCGGATCGGCGGGATGCGCAACGCCACCGGCTGGGGCGCGTAGTCGCCCGCCCCCTCGCGCATCCCCACCATGTACGCCTCCATGGCGGGGATGTCGAAGGGCCCGGACTCAAGCGAGTAGAAGATGAAGTCGGCCTCCCGGTTGCGCGCCATGCGCGCCCCCTGCCCCGGCGTGTGTTCGCCGGAGAAGATGCCGAAGACCGGCTGGCCGCTCGACAGGAGCTCGACCATCCGGTTGGCGCCGGTCGCGGAGGCGGCCTCCCCGGCGCCGGGAGCATCCCCGGCGGGCGCGCACGATGCGACCGCCGCCGCGGCGAGAACAGGGGCCGCGGCGCACAGGCCGCGGAGACCGTACCTGGGTCGCTTCAGGCGCATGGCGAGATCCTCCGAAAACGGGAACGGGCGACGCGTCACGGGTACCGGCAACGCATCCCGGGAACACGGATAACCGCATCATGCACGCGGGGACGCTTGAAATGCCAGTGGGGTCCCGTTCCCCGCCGGGCACCTGTCGCCGGGGTCAACACTATTGCATCTTCCGAGGTCCCTGCCCTTGGAGCCGGTCAGGCTCCGGGAACCAACGGCCCCGACCAAAGCGTCTTTCAGCAGCCATCCTCATAGCGTTGCCCACTCCGCTTCCCCGAGTTCCGCGTCGCGTCCCCACGCGAGGCTCGACCCACCGACTGCGGGCCGTGCTTCCGGCTCTGGCTCCGCTTCTCCTGCTGGCGGCACTCCCGGCACCGGCGCGCGCGCTCGCCCAGGACGAGGCCGCGCCCGTGGACCGGCCCAACGTCTTCTTCGACTGCTCCGGCCCGAGGTGCAACCTCGACTACTACCGCACCGAGATCGACTGGGTGAACTGGGTGCGCCTGCCCGAGGCCGCCGATGTCCACGTGATCATCACCAGCCTGGGCACCGGCAGCGGAGGCAGGGAGTTCCGCTTCGATTACATCGGTTACGGGGCCAGCGAAGGATACCAGTCCGCGGTACGGTACCAGTCGCTCCCCACCGACACCGAGCGCGAACAGCTCGACGGGTTCGCCCACGCACTGGGCGTTGGTCTGGCGAGCTTCGCCGCCAGCGCCGGATTTCGCGACATCGTGAGCCTCGTAAGCGTCACTCCGCGGGACGTGACGGGCGAGCGCGTGGTCGCGCGCTCCGAGGTGGAGGACCGGTGGGACCTGTGGGTGTTCCGCATCAACGGCAGCGGCGAGTTCGACGGCGAGTCCACCCGCAAGAGGACTCAGAGCTCCGGCAGCTTCTCGGTGTCCCGGGTGACCCCGACCTGGAAGGTGCGCACCAACATCCGGACCAGCTACAACCGGCTGCTCGTGGAGCTCGACGACGGCGATTTCTCGGATACCCGGATCGACTGGAACTTCAACCAGACCGCCGTCTACTCGCTCGCCAACCACTGGTCGACCGGGATGCAGCTGCAGTCGGCGCGCACGACGCGCTTCAACCAGCGCGTCCGGGTCGAGGTGAGCCCGGTCATCGAGTACAGCTTCTTTCCCTACGAGGAAGCCACCCGGCGCTCCCTGACCGCGTCCTACCGCATCGGCGCGGCGTACCGGGAGTACTTCGAGACGACCACCTACGGCGAGGACCAGGAGACGCGCGCGGAACACTCCTTCGAGGTCGACTTCTCGCAGCGGCAGGACTGGGGAGACGCGGGCCTGACCCTGCAGGGCTCCCAGTTCCTCCACGACACCGGCCTCTACAACATCTCGCTACGCGGCGACATCGACTACCGCGTGCTGCGGGGCTTCAGCATCAACGCGCGCGGCAGCATCCGGCGGGTCGAGGACCAGATCTACCTGTCGGGGGAGGGCGTGACCGACGAGGAAGCCCTGCTCGCGCTGCGGCTGCGGGCGACGTCGTACGACTACAACCTGCGCCTGGGATTCTCGTTTCAGTTCGGCTCGATCTTCAACAATGTCGTGAACAACCGTTTCCGGGGGATCCAGGGCTTCAACTGATGGGCTGCCGGGCGCCGTCGCGGCGGGGTCCGGGACCGGGAAACCAGCCGGGTACCCGATGATCGCCCGCCCACTCGCCCGCCCTCGTTCCCGGCGATAACATTCAAGAGACTCGGACCCTCACAGGAGAACTCAGATGGCCCGCTCCTTCTTCGCACTCGCCGCCGCCGGCCTTCTGCTGTCGGCTCTCGCTCCGACCCCCGTCTCGGCGCAGTCGGGCGTCATCCGCTCGCTCGAACACGACTACCGCGTCGCGACCGTGGCGGACGGCCTGATCCGCCCATGGTCGATGGCCTGGCTTCCCAATGGTGACATGCTGATCACGGAGCGGCCGGGGCGGCTGCGCATCGTCCGCGACGGCAACCTGCTGCCCGACCCGGTGCCCGGCGTGCCCGAGGTCTTCGCCCAGGGGCAGGGCGGGCTATTCGACGTGCTGCCGCATCCCGACTTCGCCAGCAACAACGTGCTCTTCATCAGCTACGCCAAGCCGGTCGAGGGAGGCTCCACCACGTCGGTGCTGCGCGGCACCTTCGCGAACGACACCTTCACCCCCGAGGAAGAGATCTTCCTTGCCAGGTCCCAGGGGAGGGGCCACTACGGGGCCCGGCTGGCCTTCCATCCGGACGGGACCCTCTTCGTCACCGTCGGCGACCGCCAGGCGCCCCCATCCGGGGATCTGGAGGCGCACCCCGCCCAGGACCCGTCCAATCACCACGGCACCACCAATCGCATCAACGAGGACGGGAGCGTTCCCGCGGACAACCCGTTCGTGAACAGCTCCGGCATCCGGCCCGAGATCTGGGCCTGGGGGCATCGCAACGCGCAGGGGCTCGCGATCGACATGGAGACGGGGGCGGTGTGGCAGACCGAACACGGGCCCCAGGGCGGCGACGAGCTCAACCTGGTTGCCGCCGGCGAGAACTACGGCTGGCCGGTGGTGGGGTATGGCGTGAACTACCGCAGCGGGCTCGCCATCCACAAGGGCACCATGGACGAGAGCATGGCCGACCCCAGCCACGTCTGGGTGCCGTCCATCGGCGCCTCCGGCCTGATGCTCTATACGGGTGACGCCTTCCCGCGCTGGAAGGGGGACATCTTCGCCGGCGGCATGGCGCTCGAGCAGCTGGCGCGCCTGGTCATGGACGGGGAGATGGTGCAGCGGGAGGAGACGCTGGTGTACGGGATGGGGCGGGTCCGCGACGTGCGCCAGGGCCCGGACGGCCTGATCTATCTCGCCATCGACCATCGCGACGCGGAGCCGACCCCGGTCCTGAGACTGGAGCCCGCGGACGGACGCTGAGCGCGGCCCGCGCGGTCGGGCAGCTCCCGAAAGCCGGCTGAAGCGGAAGGCGCCGCGCCCGGTCGCGTCTACCGGCGATAGCGGGGCGGGTACAGGCCGTGGAGGACCGCCCGGTCGCCCGCCGAGAGCCCGGAGTGGTTCGCGATGTCGGACCGGTCGGCGAGCCGTTCCCGGTAGCGCATGAAGTAGCGCACGATGTCGCCGCCGTAGGCGAACGAGTACATGATGTCCTCGAAATCGGCGGTGTGCGGCAGCCCGATGGCGTGGCCCAGTTCGTGGACGCACGTCAGGTAGACGATCGCGTCCCGCAGCACCGGGTCGCCCGCGGCCAGGCGGGCGATGGCGGGTCCCTGGAGGTCGACGCTCGGCGTCACGTAGAGAAGGGCCACGGGGCGGCCGTCGATCAGGACGGTGCGCATCTCCCCGTACACGCCGCTCCCGGGGTCAATCCAGACCACGTGGATGAGCGCGTCCTCGGCGGCGGTTTCCGCGAACCGCAGCCGCCCGCCGCTTTCCCGCGCCCAGGCCTCGAACGCCGCGCGGGCCAGGTCGTCGTCCGACGGCTGGTACCCGGGGATGCCGGCCCCGTTGTCGATGAAATAGGGTATGGCTTCGCCTGGACCCGGCTCGTCCTGCCCCGCCGCCTGTGAGGCGAGTGCGGCGGCGCCGAGAATGAATGCACCCGCCGGCGTGGCGAGGCGTCGGGCTCTGCGGCGTAGCGGGTCAAGCGTCAAGCGGAGCAACATCGCTCCCCCCTTGCGTATGGAGATGGCCGTGGGCAACTCGTAGCCTGCGGAGCCGTGCTCGCGCAATGGCACGGGAAGACGGCGCCGCTCCGGCGGAAGGGCGGACCCGGACGCCGGCCGCTCGCCCGGCATTTCCGCGCCGGCCATTCGAGTCATTACATTCGAGGGACGCGCAGGGTTGAAGAACATCACGCCATGAGGGATTTCCCCGGATGAAGGGAACCATCGGCGCAATCGCCGACCTGGTCGGCGGCAGCCATCGCGGCAACGCCGAGTTGAGGCCTCTGAACCTGCTGGGCTTCGCCGTCGTGCTGGTCACCTTCATTGCCCTGTCCTCGGCGATCTTCCAGCTGCTGATGGCGCGCGAGGGCCAGGAGCACGACTGGTTCACGGGCATCTACTGGACCCTCACAACCATGAGTACGCTGGGGTTCGGCGACATCGTGTTCCAGTCGGACCTCGGGCGCATATTCAGCATGGTGGTGCTGGTGGCCGGGGTCAGCATGCTGCTCATCTACCTGCCGGTGGCCTTCGTCCGCTTCTACGCGCCCTGGGTGGAAGCCCAGTTCAAGACCCGGGTGCGCACGCGCGTCCCCGCGGAGCTCGAGGGACACGTCATCATCAGCACCTGCGACGATGTGGCCGAGGAGCTCATCGAACGGCTGGCGCTCTCCGGAATCGAGAGCGTGGTGATCGAGTCCGATCCGCTGCAGGCCGCTTCCCTGCACGCCGACAAGTTGCCGGTGGTGCGCGGGAACCTCGGCGTGCGGGCCACCTACGAGAACTGCGCCTTCGGGCGCGCGAGACTTCTGCTGGCGAACGCCGCGGACGAGGTCAACACCAACATCGTGCTCACGGCGCGCGAGGTATCGGAGCGGATTCCCATCGTGGCCACCGCGGTGAACCCCGAGGGGGAGGCGGTGCTGGAGCTGGCCGGGGCCAACCAGGTCGTGCTGACCGCCCGGAGGCTCGGCAAGCAGCTGGCCAACCGGGTGTCGGTCGGTTCGGCGCGCGCGCTGACCGTCGGCCGCTACAGGCAGATCGCGATCGCCGAGTTTCCCATCCGCAATACCCGTCTTGCCGGGATGACCCTGGAGGACGCCCAGGTGCGGGCGCAAACGGGCGTGACCGTGGCCGCCCTCGCCAAGAGGGGCCACCTGGAGCCGGGGCTGCCCGATACGCTCCTGAGGGAGGACTGCATCGGACTGGCGGTGGGAACCGCGGCCGAGGTGGAGGCGCTCAACGGGTATCTGGGCGATGGCATTACCTGCGGTGGGCGCGTGCTGGTGATCGGCGGCGGCCGGGTCGGATGCGAGGTGGCCCGTGCGCTGCAGGGCCGGGGGGCGTCGGTTCGGGTCGTGGAGCGCGACCCGACCCTGCGGGAGAGCATCGAGGAGGTCGCGAACGACGTAGTGATCGGGGACGCGGCGGACAGCCGGGTCATGACGCGGCTCGGGATCACGGAGGCGGCTTCCGTCGTGCTCACCACGCACGAAGACGCTGTGAACATCTTCCTCGCGGTCTACTGTCGGAAGCTCAACCCGGATACGATCATCGTCAGCCGGGTCAGCCACCCCTCCAACGTCGAGGCCATCCATCGCGCCGGCGCCGATTTCGCCGTAAGCGACTCGCAGATCAAGATCCAGTCGGTCCTGGGTGCCTTGCGGGGGAGGGAACCCATGATCTTCGGAGAGGGACTTGACCTCTTCAACGCGGAGGTGCCGCGCTCGCTGGACGGCAAGCAGTTGCGCGAGAGCGGGATCCTGGCGCGCACCGGGCTCGCCGTGATCGCCGTCGAGAGCAACGGGGTGGTCAACCCCCATCCGCGGCCGGGGCGCGTCATCCGCAGGGGTGAGCACGTGCTCTTCGTCGGCACCAACTCGCAACGCGACGAGTTCGAGCGCGTGTTCAAGTAGGGGGGTCCTTCCTACGGGAAGATCCCTCGCTCCGCGTAGATCAGCGCGATCTTGTCGATGGCCATGATGTAGGCCGCGGTACGCAGGTCGACGCCGTGGCGGCGCGCCACCTCGCAACTGGAATTGTGGGCGTTGACCATGGTGTCCTCCAGGCCCGAGCGGACCAGGTCCTCCTCGCTCGCGCCCTTGGCCGCCGTGCCCAGCACCGCCTCGGAGAGCTGATACCCCGTCACCGCCTCCATCGCGGCCAGCAGCCGGCGGTTGCTCGCCTCCTCGAATCGCTTCTCCATCCGGCCCATGCGCACGTGGGAGAGGTTTTTCAGCCACTCGAAGTACGAGACGGTGACCCCTCCTGCGTTCAGATACATGTCGGGCAGGATCAGCACGCCTCGCTCGAGGAGCATTTCCGCAGCGGCGGCGGTGGTGGGACCATTGGCGGCCTCCGCGACGATCGAGGCGCGGATTCGCCCTGCGTTCTCGTCGGTGATCACGTTCTCGATGGCTGCGGGAACGAGGATGTCGCACTCGGCCTCCAGCAGATCCATGCCGTTTTCCACGCCGGACGTTCCCGGCAGGCCGGGGAGCGAGCCGTGTTCCCGGAAGTGCTCCCGGGCCGCCCGCGGATCGATGCCGGACTCGGACCAGATGCCGCCGTTGTATTCGGCGATGCCCGTGATGACGGCGCCCGCGTCGTGCAGGAAGCAGGCGGCGTGGTAGCCCACGTTGCCGAGCCCCTGGATGACGATGCGCTTGCCGCCGACGCCCCGCTGCAGGCCCAGATCCTTCATGAATCCCGCGTCCAGACAGGTTTCGCGGATTCCGAAGAAGACGCCGAGCCCGGTGGCGGTGGTGCGCCCGCGGATGCCGCCCTGCGCGATCGGCTTGCCGGTCACGCACCCTGCGGCGTTGAGCTTGGACGTGGCGATCTGCTCGTAGGTGTCGACGATCCAGGCCATCTCGCGGGCCCCGGTCCCGTAGTCCGGGGCGGGCACGTCGATGCCCGGGCCGATGAAGTTCTTGGCGACCAGCTCGAAGGTGTAGCGCCGGGTGATGCGCTCGAGTTCGGCGTCCGAGTACTGGCGGCGGTCGATGCAGACCGCGCCCTTGGCGCCGCCGTAGGGGACTTCGACCAGGGCGCACTTGTAGGTCATGAGGGTTGCGAGCGCCACCACTTCGTCCTGGTTGGCGTGAGAGGCGTAGCGAATCCCCCCCTTGGTGGGGGTCTTGTGCATGCTGTGCTCCGCCCTCCAGGCGTGGATCACCTCGATGGTGCCGTCGTCCTTGCGGATGGGGAAGGCGAACGCATAAACGCTGTTGCAGACCCGGATCTGCTCGAGGAGGCCCGGGGGGTGGCTCGTGTGGGCGGCCGCCTTGTGGAAGTGACGGTCGACCTGTGCGGTAAAGCTGATCTCGCTCATGTGGGCTCTCGATGCTGGGGTCGCGGACGGTTTGCCGCGCGTTCCGGCACCTCCGCACATTGGCACCACGGATTATCCCCGCCCCGTGCGGATTCCGCAATCATCCCGATACCCCGCATCCCCAATGCATCTGGAGGCCCCATGCGTTATCCGGTCCATGCTTCCGTCGCTCGTCCGTTCGCTCTGGCGACCCTGTTCGCAGCCTTCGCCGGAGGCGGGACGGCCGCCGCCCAGGAGGTGGACTACTCCCGCGCCGAGCGCTTTCTGACCTGGAACACCGAGCGGATGATCGCGGGCGCCGAAGTGGTGCCGAACTGGCTGGAAACCGGGGACACCGACCGCTTCTGGTACCGCAACAACACGGGGTCGGGCTACGAGTTCGTGATGGTGAACCCGGCCGCGGCCAGCCGCGAACCGCTCTTCGACCACTACCGCCTGGCCGGGGCGATGTCGCTCGCGAACGACACCGCCTACGTCCCGGACCAGCTGCCCTTCAGCACCTTCAGCTTCGGCGCGGGCGAGAGCGAAATCGAGTTCACGGCCAACAGCCGGCGCTTCACCTGCGACATCGCGGGCTACTCGTGCGTCGTGGCGGACACGCTCCCTTCGCGGCTGCCCTTCGTGGAGTCCCCCGACGGGCGCTGGGAAGCCTTCTCGCACGAGTACGATCTTTACGTCCGCCCGGCGGGGGGCGGCGACTCGATCCAGCTCACCACCGACGGCGAGAAGTACTACGCCTACGGCTACAACGAGCCGCGCCCCAACCAGCAGCGGGAGGGGCCGGGGCCGCGTACCCCCACGCTGGCCTGGTCGCCGGACTCGCGCTACATCGCGGTGGCGCGCCGGGATGAACGCAACGTCGAGCACATGCACTACGTTTCGTACACTTCGCAGCGGCCGCGGCACTTCTCCCAGCCGTACGCGCTGCCCGGCGACTCGGTGATCCCGCTGCCCACCGTGCATATCGTGGAGCTTGAGGAGGGCGAGATGGCCGACGGGAACGTCCCCGCCCTGCGCGCCGCCGCCAATCGCCGGGTCGATGTGGCGCCCACGCCCCATCAGCTCTCATTCGCCGGCTCGGCCCCGGACTCGGCCTGGAGCGCCGCCGGGGCCCGTCTGCACGTCAACTACTTCACCCGCGGCTCACAGCGCGTGTTCCTGGCCGAGATCGACCCGGCGACCGGGGCTTCACGGGTCATCCTGGGCGACTCCACACGCACCTTCGTGTCGCTCGGGCACCGGGGCGGGGGATCGAGCGGGGGCACTCCGTCCTGGTACGTCTCGGAGAGCGGCGACGACGTGATCTGGTGGTCGGAGCGCGACGGCTGGGCCCACCTCTACCGCTTCGACGGGCAGGGCAACCTCAGGAACCGCATCACCTCCGGTCCATGGACGGTCGGCCAGGCCGTCTTCGTCGACGAGGCGCGGCAGCGCATCTACTTCACCGCGCGCGGCCGCGAGCCGGGGCGGAACCCGTACTACGCGCACCTGTACCGGGTCGGCTTCGACGGCTCGGGGCTGACGCTGCTCACCCCGGAGGACGCCAACCACATCGTCGAGTTCTCGCCCGGTGGCGCCTATTTCGTGGACACGTACTCGCGCGTTGAAGGGGAGCCTGTCACCGTCCTGCGGACCGCAGCCGATGGCCGCGTCGTGCGCGAACTTGAGCGGGCGGACATCTCCGCCATCGAAGAGATCGGCTTCATCCCCGGCGAGGTCTTCACGGCCAAGGCGCGCGACGGAATCACCGACCTGTACGGCATCCTCCATCTCCCACCCGACCTGGACGAGAACGCGAAATACCCGATCATCTCGCACATCTACCCCGGGCCCCAGCGGGGCAGCGTCGGGGACTGGGAGTTCAAGGGCGGCGGCGAGAACTTCGCGCTGGCGCAGCTCGGCTTCGTGGTGGTGCAGATCGACCACATGGGGACGCCGCACCGCTCCAAGGCCTTCCACGACAACTACTACGGCAACTTCATCGACAACGGCATCCCCGATCACATCGCCGTGATCCGGCAGCTCGCGGCGCGCCACCCCTTCATCGACCTGGACCGGGTGGGCATCTACGGGCACTCGGGCGGCGGGTTCGCCTCCACGGATGCCATCCTGCGCTATCCCGACTTCTTCAAGGTGGCGGTGTCAGGGGCCGGCAACCACGACAACCGCAGCTACAACATCTACTGGGCAGAGAAGTACCAGGGCGCCATGGAAGAGGACTCGACCGGCACCGACAACTTCGAGGCTTCAGCGAACAAGACCTACGCCGCGAACCTGGAGGGGAAGCTGCTGCTGATGCACGGCGACATGGACGACAACGTCCACCCCGCGATGACGGTCCAGGTGATCGACGAGCTCATCAAGGCCAACCGCGACTTCGACCTGATCTGGGCCCCGGACCGCGCCCACGGCCTCAACGAGCCCTACTTCATCCGCCGCCGCTGGGACTACTTCGTGCGCCACCTGCTGGGGGCGGAGCCGCCGCCGCAGTACGAGATCGTGAGGCCGGAGGGGTAGCGTAATTGCCGGTCGCCGGACGCTTGCTTACGCCGGCATTAGACGCTTTTCCCTGGGTTCCGGTATCGGATCTCCGTGTTCCCTTGCGGTATCGATCCAGAGATCCATCGCGCTCGTGATGTTCCGGAGAGCGACTTGCTGTGTGCCTCCGTGGGCCATGCAGCCAGGCAACTCGGGGACCTCGGCCACAAACGCGCCGTCGGTCCGGCTCCAATACAGAATGATCTCGTACTTATGCATCATCCAGGTTGTCCCCAAGATTGTATTTCAGAATAACGCCACGGACCTGCCGTACCTGATACCTCTGCAGTAGCTTTCCGCGTCGACTCATATGATGGATCCCGTTTTCCCGCAGCTTGGGTGGGAGACCACCATGATCGAGTCAGCCACGTTCGGCCGCCGCAATTCCGGGTGAAATCCCGTTGAACATGACGATCGGCAGGATGGCCGGGCGAATCCATGGCTAAAACGGCCTCGCCGCCGGCGGGGACATCCACTGCTGGGGCGGCCTCGCCAGGGTGGTCCGCATGCAAGGCGGAGAGCGGTTCTCCGAGGTCGTCCAGCTCGGGCACGACGGCATCCCCGGCACTGGACCGGCAGCACGCTACGGCCACCCCGCGGCTCTTTGAGTTTGTGGCACTGAGAAAGAGCGTTGGGAACCGAGGTCAACCAGTCACCTACTGGCGTCCTACCTGGCAGAGGGCGCACAAGCGACCGCAGCCGGCGCGAGGAACGCCGGGCTGCGGTCGCTGCACGAGGATTTCGCAGGGAATTGTGCGCTCCCCCGCCCGCGACTCCTACCCCCGTCAGGCCGGCGGCAGATCCTCCACGAGCTGGACCATGCGCTCGAGCTGGCTCTCGTCCGGGAGCCGGCCCATGCCGCCGCCCAGGTTGTCGATCATGTGCTCGGGGCGGCTGGTGGCGGGGGTGACCACGGTCACCGCCGGGTGCGCCACCACGAACTTGAGGAAGAACTGCGCCCAGCTGTGGGCGTCGAACTCGCCGGCCCACTCCGGCACGTCGCGTCCGCTGACGCGGTTCCAGAGGCGGGTGCGGCCGAAGGGGGCGTACACGAGCACGCCGATGTCCAGCTCCTGCGCGAGCGGCAGGATCATGTCGGCCGAAGCGCGGTTGTCGACCGCGTAGTCCACCCCGATGAAGTCGATGGGCTCGTTGCGCATGACCGCCGCGAGGTCCGGATAGCGCCGCTCGCTGGTGCTGGTGATGCCGATGTAGCGCACCCGGCCCGCCGCCTTCTCTTCCTTGAGGATGCCGATCTGGGTGGGCGGGTCGCCCAGGTTGTGGACCTGGATCAGGTCGATGACCGGCAGCTGGAAGCGGTCGAAGGAGCGCTCGATCTGCGCGCGCGCCGCCGCCGGGTCGGCCGAGCCACCCCCGCGTCCCGCGACGTTGACCTTGGTGGCCCAGAAGATCCGCTCCTGGATGCCGAGGTCGTTGGCAACGTCGCCGGCCACCTGCTCGGAGGCCCCGTAGCCGGGAGCGGTGTCGAACACCGTGCCGCCGTTGTCGACGAAGGTCTGCAGCACGGCGCTGATGGCGCTCACGTCCTCGCTGCGCGCCACGCGTGAGAAGGTGGCGGAACTGCCGAGGCCCACCACCGGCAGCATCTCCCCGGTTGCCGGAATGGCCCGGGCCAGGACCTCCTGACGCGCAAGCGACGCCAGCAGGTCGGGGGTGAGAGCGAGTGCGGCGCCGCCGCCAGCCGTGAGCCTGAGCCAGTCGCGTCGTGTGAGCGTCATCTTCCTCTCCTGGAAATTGCTTGTGTTGCGGACAAACCCCTGCCGTGAGCCGCAGGAACCCTCGTCATCTTGGACAACTGGCGACGCCGTACCGCTGAATGGACGCCGGGTCCGATCGAGTCCACGATACGAATCGCAGGGCGGCAGCCGCCGGGAGCATCGGCTCCCGACCCGTCCGCGGCCGTCACGCGACCGCCTGCACGGCCTCCACGATCTCGTCGAACGGGGGCAGAACGCCCGGGTTCTCCGCCACCCAGGCGTAGGTGACGCGCCCATCTCCGTCCACCACGAACACCGAGCGCCGGGCCACGCCGCGCAACCCGATGAGTTCGTCCTGCAGAACCCCGTATGCGCTCACTGCTTCCTTGTTGAAGTCCGAGAGGATGGGAAACGGTGCGCCCATCTCCTCGCCCCACTTCTGGTTGACGAAGGGGGAGTCCACGCTGATGCCGACAACGTCGGCGCCAAGCTCGCCCCACTGGCCCCAGTTCTCGGCGATGTGGCAGAATTCGGCCGTGCATGTGCTGGTGAAGGCCAGCGGCACGAACATGAGTACGGTCGGCCGACCACGGTGCTCGGAGAGCTTGAAGTTCGCGCTGCCGGGAGGCGCGAACGCGGTGAAATCGGGCGCATCGGCGCCCACGCGGATGGGTGTCATGGAGTCGTCGCCTTTCGTGTTGAGCCGCGGTGGCGGCGCGCCGGGTCGCGGCCCGCGTCGTCTCCTGTCGCGGCTGATGTCGTGTGAGCCGCGAATCGCGCGGGCGTTGAATGGATCGAGGATCGAGGCAAGATTGTTGAGCCCGGCAATCGAGTCAACGATGGAGCCGCGCGAAAACGCCTTCCCGATCCCGACATCCATCCCCGACATCCCGAGAGGAATCCAGGTCATGTCCGACACCACCGCTACCACGCCTTCCGAAGGCACGACGACGACACCCACCGGTCGATTCTGCTGGCACGAACTGCTCACCAGCGACCCCGAAGCCGCAGCCGCCTTCTACGGCGAGGTGATCGGCTGGGGCATGGGTGAGTGGAGTGAAAGCGAGACGCCGTACCATTTGTGGATGAATGAGGGCGTGCCCATCGGCGGGATGATGGAGCTCCCCGAGCATCTCACGAGCGCGGGCGTGCCGCCGCACTGGCTGCTCTACGTGTCGACGCCGGACGCTGATGCGTGCGCCGCGAAGGCCGAGAGCCTGGGCGGAAGCGTTCTCGAGATGGTCGATGTCGACCAGGTCGGGCGCATGGCCGTGCTCAAGGATCCGCTGGACGCGGTCTTCATCGCGTATCAGCCCTCGGACGTGACGCCCGGGCACGACGAGCCGGCCCAACTCGGCGAGTTCTCCTGGCGCGAACTGGCGACTACCGACTGGGAGGCCGCCTGGGCCTTCTATTCGGAGCTGTTCGGCTGGCAGGAAGCGGACCGGATGGACATGGGGGAGGCGGGCATCTACCAGATGTTCCATGGGGGCGCGCATCCCCTGGGCGGCCTCTACAACCGGCCTCCCGAGATGCCCGTATCCGCGTGGCTGAGCTACGTCCGGGTGCCGGATGCCTTCGCGGCGGCGAAGAAGGCCACCGAGCTGGGCGGGAAGGTGCTCAACGGGCCCATGGAGGTGCCGGGAGGCGAGTTCATCGCTGTGTGCATGGATGCGCAGGGGGCCGCCTTCGCGGTTCACTCCAAGCCGGAGGACATGGCTCGGGACTGACCCGGCCGGGGGAAGCGGCTCGGGACTGATCCGGGCCGGAGGACATGCCTCGAGCACTGATCCGGGCCGCGTCGGCCCTTATCCGGGCTCGACGCGCGTCGAGGCGGGCGTGTGCGGTGCCTACCGGCTGCTGTCCCCCGAACTCCGCGCCGGCGGGCGGCACTCGGGCCACTCGGTGCCCTCCGGCATCGTCCTCCGGTCCCGCGGCATCGTCTCCGGATCCTCGGATGCGAGATAGGCGAGCAGCGCGGTCATGACGGCATCGTCCCGCAGATCTTCGAAGATGATCTTGTCGAAGCTGTCCCGGTTGGTGTGCCAGGTGTAGGTGCTCGTGTCCCAGCGGTTGTCGGCAATGGACATTTCGCTGCGGCCCGCGCCCACATGGAAGCTGAAGGCCGGCACTCCGGCGCACAGGAACGAGGCGTGGTCGGTCCCGCCCGATTCGGGCATCCCCGGGATCTCGAGCGTGACCAGGTCCGACAGCTCGCTCGGAATCTGCGCCAGCCACTCGCCGAAGCGGCCCGCGGCCCCGGCAAACCCCTGCATGGGAATGAAGGTGACCGGCCCGTTGCCGTGATCGATGTTGAACACCGTGTGGGTGCGCTCGAGGATCCCGGGGTTGTCCTCGACGAAGGCGCGTGAGCCGTTCAGGCCCTGCTCCTCGCCGTTCCAGAGGGCGCCGATGATGGTGCGCCGGGGGTTCGGGACCGCGCTCCCGAGGATGCGCATCGCTTCCATGACGGCGACCGCGCCGGTGCCGTTGTCGAGCGCGCCGTCCGACCCGTCCCAGGAGTCGTAGTGGCCTCCGAGGATGACGTACTCCTCGGGTTCGGCGCTGCCGGGGATTACGGCGAAGGCGTTGAAGACCGGCACCTCCCCGAGGAAGCGGGCCTGGGCGTCGACGCGGAGCACCGGCCCCTGGTCGTTCTCGGCCAGCCGGTACAGAAGCCCGTACGCCTCGCAGCTCAGGTCCAGGACCGGTGCCCGCTGCGCGCGGGTGCCGAAGATCTTGTTGACGCCCCAGCCCTCGGACCACTGCGAGCGGATGATCCCCGCGGGCCCGGCCGTGTTCAGCGCTTCCGGCAGCGCGCGCGCATCGAACCCCGTGTTCCCCACGCGTTCGCCCCACTCCGCGATTGCGCGCTCACGCTCCGCTGCCATGCGGGCCGTCGTCTCGGGCCGCGCGAACCACTCCAGGTTGTCGTGCGGGCGGCAACTCGGCTCCGGGCGCGAGATGAGCACGAACTTGCCGCGCACCTCCGACAGCGATGCCTCGAAGGCTCCGGGGCTGCCCGCGTCCGGCAGGATCACCACCTCCGCTTCGACGGGCCCGTCCGTGGCCGGGCTCCAGGCGGCCGCCATGCCCTCGAGCGTGCGCACGCGCGGGGCCATGAGATCGATGTGGCTGATGCCGCGCTCCCATCCGCGCCAGGTGCCGTACTGCTCCTTGTACGCCTCGAGGCCCCATTCCGCGAATTTCGCCAGCGCCCAGTCGTTGGCGCCGGCCATGGCGGGCGAGCCGGTGAGGCGCGGCCCGATCGAGTCCATCATCACCTGGCCGAGTTCGTAGACCTGCGAGCGCTCGACGCCCTCCTCCCAGATCGCCTGGATGACCGGGTCGCCGGAGGGGAAGGACTGCCCGGCCGCAGGGGTCGCGCCCGGCGTCAGCGGAGCCGTCAGGATGGAGAGAAGAGCCAGCGCGCGGGCGACGCCAACCCGGGTCGGCACCCGCCGGAGGGACGGCCGGGCGAGGGCGGAGGGGAAGGTCGGGGAGAAGGCGATTACAGCTCGAACCAAGGGCCTCATGGATCGCTCCGCGATAAGGAATGGACCTGCCGCGCCCGATACTATAGAGTCCACACGGCCCCAAAAACACAGGACGTGGGACGCCACCCCACGACGACACGCTCCGCTCAACCTCGAGGGAATCACCAGATGCACACGATGAACAAGGACTGGTGGCCGAACCAGTTGAACCTGAAGGGTCTTCAGCGCCATGCCCGCTCGGCGGATCCCATGGGCCAGGACTTCGACTACGCCGAGGAGTTCAAGTCGCTCGATCTGGCGGCCCTGAAGAAGGACCTCTTCGAGCTGATGACCACGTCGCAGGACTGGTGGCCGGCCGACTACGGCCACTACGGCCCGCTCTTCATCCGGATGGCGTGGCACAGCGCGGGCACGTACCGCATCAGCGATGGCCGCGGCGGCGGCGGCGCGGGCACCCAGCGCTACGCACCCCTCAACAGCTGGCCCGACAACGCCAACCTCGACAAGGCGCGCCGGCTGCTCTGGCCCATCAAGCAGAAGTACGGCCGCAAGATCTCGTGGGCCGATCTCATGATCCTCGCCGGCAACTGCGCCCTGGAGTCGATGGGCTTCAGGACGATGGGCTTCGGCGGAGGCCGCGAGGACGTCTGGGAGCCGGAGGACATCGACTGGGGAGCCGAGGACACGTGGCTCGGAGACGAGCGCTACAGCGGCGACCGCGAACTCGACGAGCCCCTGGGCGCGGTGCAGATGGGCCTCATCTACGTGAATCCGGAGGGGCCGAACGGCAAGCCGGATCCCGTCGCGGCGGCGCGGGACATCCGCGAGACCTTCCGCCGCATGGCGATGAACGACGAGGAGACCGTCGCGCTCATCGTCGGTGGACACACCTTCGGCAAGGCGCACGGCGCGGCCGACGCGGGCCGCCACGTCGGTCCCGAGCCGGAAGCCGCCGATCTGGAGGAGCAGGGCCTCGGTTGGAAGACCAGCCATGGCAGCGGCAAGGGCGCCGATTCCATCACCAGCGGGATCGAGGGCGCCTGGACGACCGACCCGGTGAAGTGGGACAACAACTTCCTGGAGAACCTGCACGGCTACGAGTGGGAGCAGGTGAAGAGCCCCGCCGGCGCGGCGCAGTGGACCCCGAAGGACGGCGCCGGCGTGGACACCGTGCCGGATGCGCACGATCCGTCGAAGAAGCACGCCCCCATGATGCTGACGACGGACCTCTCCCTCAGGATGGACCCGGTCTATGCGCCGATCGCGAAGCGCTTCATGGAGAACCCGGAGGAGTTGGCGGACGCCTTCGCCCGGGCATGGTACAAGCTGACGCACCGCGACATGGGGCCGGTAGCGCGGTATCTCGGCCCCGAGGTGCCGGCCGAGCCGCAGCTGTGGCAGGACCCCGTGCCCGAAGTCGACCATGAGCTGGTCGACGCGCGCGACATCGCGGAACTGAAGGCGAGAGTCCTGACCTCGGGACTGTCGGTCTCCCAGCTGGTCTCCACCGCCTGGGCATCGGCGTCGACATTCCGCGGGACCGACAAGCGCGGCGGGGCGAACGGGGCGCGCATCCGGCTGGCGCCGCAGAACGGCTGGGAAGTGAATGAGCCCGCCGAACTGGCGGGGGTACTCGAGGTCCTGGAGCGGGTCCAGGAGGACTTCAACGCCTCGCAGAGCGGCGGAAAGCGGGTCTCGCTCGCCGACCTGATCGTGCTGGGCGGGTGCGCGGCGGTCGAGCAGGCGGCGAGGGACGCCGGGCACGACCTGCAGGTGCCCTTCGCGCCCGGGCGCACGGACGCGTCGCAGGAACAGACCGACGCGGAGTCGTTTGCCGTGCTCGAGCCGAAGGCGGACGGGTTCCGGAATTTCGGCGGCAACGGAAACGGGCCATCGACGGCGGAGCTGCTGGTGGACAAGGCGGACCTGCTGACGCTGACCGCGCCCGAGATGACGGTGCTCGTCGGCGGGCTGCGCGTCCTGAACGCCAACTCCGGGGATTCCGAACTGGGCGTCTTCACCGACCGGCCGGGCACGCTGACCAACGACTTCTTCGTGAACCTGCTCGACATGGGTGTCGAGTGGCAGGCGTCCGACGCATCCGAGGACCAGTTCGAGGGACGCGACCGCGGGACGGGCGAGGTGAGATGGGCCGGCACCAGCGTCGACCTCGTCTTCGGTTCGAACTCCGAACTGCGGGCGTTCGCGGAGATCTACGCGTGCGACGATGGAGGGGACGCCTTCGTGCGTGACTTCGTGGCGGCGTGGAACAAGGTGATGAACCTGGATCGCTTCGATCTGGGATAACGGTGCGTCTTGAAAGCAAGCGTGCTCTGGTTACCGGTGGTTCGCGGAGCATCGGCCGGGCGGTCGCGCTGGGGCTGGCGCACGAGGGCGCGGATGTAGCGGTCAACTATCGGCGGAGTCGTGAGGATGCCGAGAGCGCCGTCCGCGAGATCGAGGAGATGGGGCGGCGCGCGGTCGCCGTGCAGGGGTCGACGGGCTCGCAGGCCGACGTCGAGCGCTTCGTCGCCGAGGCGCACGACTTCCTCGGCGGCATCGACATCCTGGTCAACAACGCCGGCATCCTGATGCGCACGCCCCTCCTCGAGATCACCGAGGAGGAGTGGGATGCCATCCTGGACGTCAACCTGAAGGGGTACTTCCTGGTCGGGCAGGCGGCGGCGCGCCGCATGGTCGAGGCGGGAACGCCGGGCGCGATCGTCAACGTGTCGTCCGCCGGGCAGGCGGTGGCCGCCCCGAACCTCGCCCACTACTGCGTGTCGAAGGCCGGGATCGAGATGCTCACGAAGCAGATGGCGCTCGAGCTCGCGCCGCACGGGATCCGGGTGAACGCCATCGCGCCGGGCCTCATCGAGACCGACCTCAACCGGGCCGACATCGCGCAGGAGGAGTTCCGCGAGCGCCGCCTTGCGCGCATCCCGCTCGGGCTGATCGGCAACCCGGACGACCTGGTGGGGGCGGTGGTGTACCTCGCGTCCAACGACGAGGCGCGCCTCGTGACCGGCGCCAGCCTGTTCATCGACGCCGGCCAGACGATCTGGGGTGCGTAGGGGGGCACGGTGGGAATTCTTGCGCTGGTGGCCGGCCTTTTCGCCGCCCCGCGATTTCGCCGGCACATCGAGGACCGGGAGCGAACATGGCGAATGACGACGCGGGAGAGCGCGTTCACGTAGAGAGGACGGGCGTCGTGGCGATGGCCCTGCCGCTTGCGGAGGCGTTTCCGCTGTTCAGCGCGGAAGGCGAGCGGCGGTGGGTGGCAGGTTGGGACCCGCGCTACGTCCATCCGACCGATGGCCTCGCGGCAGAGGATCTGGTGTTCCAGACCATCAAGGAGGGCGTCGGAACTGCGACCTGGGTCCAGACGCGATATGAGCCCGCCACCGGCGTCGCGTCGTTCGTGTACGTGATTCCGGATCACCACACTGCCCTGGTCGACGTTCGCGTAACCCCCGCTGGCGAAAGCCAAAGCCGGGCGTCCGTGAGGTATCGCATGACAGCGCTGTCATCCGAAGCGGACGACGTCATGCGAGCGTTCGGCAAGGCCTTCGACGACTACATGGCGCATTGGGCCGAGGCGATTCAGCGGCACATCGTGGAAGGCGTGCCGCTTCCCCGGGAGTGAAGGTGGGGGGGAAGTGCGCCGCGCCGGAAGTGGGGGCGAGGATGACATCCCAATCCGGGGCTCGTTCGTGAACGTGCGGGCTGCGCAGGTCCGGCGCGGTTTCGGCGTGGCGGCACGGTCAGCGCGGTTTCGGCGTGTCCTCGGATCTGCGGGGGTTCGGCGTGGCTTCGGCGTTGCAGCGTGTGGAAGACTGCTGGCGCTGGGGGCAGCGCTTCTGCTGGCGTCCTGCCGCGGCTCCGAGTCCGCAGATTCCGACGGCACGCCCCGGGGCGAGGCACCCGCCTGGGAGGTCCGCTTCTCCCACGTGCTCTCGACCAACTCGGAGTTCCATCTCCTGGCGGAGCGCTTCCGGGACCTCATGCTCGAGCGCACCGGCGGCCGCTTCCGGGTCGTCATCTATCCGTCGGGGCAGCTCGGGGGCGAGCGCGTGGCCTTCGAGCAGATCCAGGTCGGCGCGGTGCACATGGCCATCACGGGCACGCCCGTGCTCTCGGGCTGGGTGCCCGAGGGGCAGATGTTCGACCTCCCGTTCCTCTTCGAGAACCGGGATCACGGGCTCAGGGTGATGAACGGCCCCGTTGGGGACTGGTGGCGCGGGCTCCTGCTGGAGCGCACCGGCGTCCGGTCGCTGGGCTTCCTCGACTACGGATTCCGCCACGTGTACAACCGGCGCCGGCCCGTAGAGGCGCCCGGGGATCTCGCCGGACTGAAGCTCCGGGTCCTTCAGAACGCGACGTACCTGGCGGCCTATTCGGCGCTCGGCGTCCAGGCGACGCCGATGAACTACGGCGAGGTCTACTCCGCGCTCCAGCAGGGCGTAATCGACGGCGGAGAGGCGAACGCGATCGGATTCGTGAGCAGCCGGCTGCATGAGGTGGCCCGCTTCTACAGCTTCACGTCCATCACCTACAACCCGATCACGCTGCTGGTGAACGAGCAGTTCTACGCGGGGCTGCCCCCGGACATCAGGGAGACGGTCGACCGCTCGGCGGCTGACGCGCTTGCCTACCAGAGCGAAGAGGCCCGCCGGATGGAGGCGGAGGCCATCGAGCAGATGCGCGCGGCAGGCGTGGAGATTGCGCGCCCGGACCTGGCGCCGTTCGCGCCGGCGGTGCGGCCGAGCATTTGGGACGAATTGGGGGCCAGGCTCCCGGACGGCGAGGCACTGATCGCACGGCTGGTGGAGGAGGCGGGGGGTGCGGGTTCCTAGACCTGAGCGCGGCCTCGGGTTGACGTCGGTCGCCATGGAAAGGCATTTTGTCTCAAATGAGATACAGGAGGCCGAGATGAAGGCACACAGTTCGATGCTACACGTTCGGATGGACACCGAAATGAAGCGGAAGGCGACGACGGCGCTGGCGGCGATGGGGATGACCGCGTCGCAGGCTGTACGGCTGCTCTTCCACCGAATTGCCGTAGATCAGGCCTTCCCGCTCGAACTCAAGGTACCGAACGCGCAAACCCGGCAGGCCATGGCCGAGGTCGACGAGATGGTGAAGACGCGGGCTGCGCGACTCATGAGTGCCGACGAGATGTTTGCGGAGCTTGAAGAAGCCTCCCGCGAGTAAGGGGGCTCGGCTGCCGCGGCGGGTTGACTACGCCCGCCAATTCCTCAAGGACTGGAGGCGGCTTTCGCGTTCCGGCCGATTCGACATGAATCGGCTGAAATCGGTGATGCTCCTTCTCATCGCCAATGATGCTCCGCTGGGTCCCGAACGGAGAGATCACGCGCTCAAAGGGTCATGGGCCCGCTACCGGGAATGTCACGTCGGCGGTGATTTCCTGCTGATCTATCGTGTCGACGACACAGACGGGCCAGGCGGGTCCATCTATTTTGCCCGAGCCGGTACTCACGCCGAACTGTTTGAGTGACCCCCCCAGCCCAGGGGCCTGCCTCTGTTTCCACAAGCTGACGGGGGCCGAAACCGCGAGCGAATGACGCGATGGCTTCGAGCGTTCAGCCCAGGTAACCGGTCGGAATGCGTAAAATACGTAAAATGCGTAAAACAGGATGTAAGCGGAAAGACAGCGCACGGACCCGAGGCGCTAAGCGAGTGACGCGGGCCGAGGTAGCAAGCAGATGACGCGGACCGAGGCGGAGTGCCGATTCCGCGAGCCTGGGCGATGAGCGCATGACCCGACGTCTCCGCGCCCTGAACAGGGCTCTGGTTCGGTTCGAGACCTTTGCCGCCGGCGGGCTCGTGATCACGGTCGCTGCCGTGGTTCTCCTCCAGGTCCTCATGCGCTACCTCTTCGCGTACCCGAATCCGTGGAGCGAGGAGGTCTCGCGCTTCTGCTTCATCTGGGTGTCGCTGCTGGGGGCGTCGCTGGCGGTGGAGCATCGGGCGCATTTCGGGTTCGATCAGGTCACGAAGGCGTTGGCTCCGAGCGCGAAGAGGGTCGTGGAGACGTTCGCGCGGGCGGCTGTGCTGCTCTTCTCGCTCCTGCTCATCGGCACCGGGATCGCCCTCATGGACCTCACCATGGGAGAGCGGTCTCCGGCACTGAACCTGCCTGTCGCGTTGGTCTACGCGGCTGCGCCGGTGTCCGGGGTGCTGATGGTGGTGCACATGGTGGCGGGATGGGTCAGGGAGGACTCCGGCTGATGGGCGCGTTCCTCCTTGGCATCTTCGGCCTGCTGGTGCTGGCCGCCGTGCCCATCGGCTTTGCGCTCGCGATCGCGGCCGTTGTCGCCATCGTGGTGGCGGACCTCCCGCTCGTCATCATCCCGCAGCAGATCGTCGCGGGGATGGACTCCTTCCCCATGCTCGCCGTCCCCCTCTTCATCCTCGCCGGTTTCCTGATGGACGTCGGGGGGATCAGCCGCCGCCTGGTGACGCTGGCGCAGGCGCTCGTGGGACACCTCCCCGGAGGGCTCGGGCAGGTGGTGATCATGGCCGAGATGTTCTTCTCGGGGGTGTCGGGCTCCACGTCCGCGGACGCGGCCGCCATCGGTGGCATCATGGTGCCCCAGTTGACCGCGAACGGGTACGGTCGCGCGCGCGCCACCGCCATCGTCTCTGCCGCGTGCGGGATGGGAATCCTCATTCCGCCGGCCATCGTGATGGTCGTCTACGGCGTCATCGGCCAAGTCTCCATCGGCGCCCTGTTCGTCGCCTCGATCGTGCCCGCGCTCCTGATCGCCGTGGGCCTGATGACGCAGATCGGATGGCAGGCGCGCAGGCAGGGATGGCCTGCCGGGGAGCGCGCATCCTTCGCGGAAGTCCGGCGCGCGGCGGGGGACGCGGTGCTCCCTCTCTTCATGATCGTGGTCATCCTGGGCGGCATCCGCTTCGGGCTCTTCACGCCCACGGAGGCCGCCGCGGTTGCCGTCGCCTACGCGCTGCTGTTGGCCGGGCTGGTGTACCGGTCCCTCACCGCCCGCGACCTGTGGGCCAAGGTCGTCCAGACCGCCATGGTGTCGGGGATGGTGTTGTTCGTGGTGGGCGCGGCGCGCCTGCTGGGCTGGGTGCTTGCCGTCACGCAAGTGCCGCAGACGCTGGCGGCATCGGTCGCGGGGATGGGAGGCGGCCAAGCGGGCTTCATGATCCTCACGATCCTCGTCTTCCTCCCGCTGGGCGCGATCCTCGAGGGTGTGCCCGCGGTGGTTCTGCTGACGCCGATCCTGCTGCCCCTGGCGACCCAACTCGGGATCGACCCTGTGCACTATGGCGCCGTCATCGTGGCGACCCAGGGCATCTCCGTGTTCCTGCCGCCCGTGGGCGTGAGCCTGCTGGTGGCCTGCTCGGTGGGCGGCGTCGAGCCGGCGGAGGTGGCGCGGCCGCTGTGGCCGTACCTGGCGCTGATGTTGGGGCTTACCGTCGTGGTCGCGGTGGTGCCGGGGGTGGTGTTGTGGTTGCCGGGGGTGTTGGGGTATTGAGGGGCGGGAGCGACTGGTGCCGAACCCTACACCTCATGTGCCCGCGCGATGAAGTCCGCGCCGTTCTCGCATTCAAACACCATGGCGGCGACCGCGGCGATGCTATCCGGGTCCGACAGCTTATCGAGCAACGGGGAGAGCTGCTCGGCGATGCCAGGACCGAATCTGCGGGCAGCCAGCCGGGAGACCATCTGCCGCTCCCCCTTCTCCAGCCACTGCTGATTGAGCTCGTCGCCCCACTTCCTGACCCGCTCGGCCAACGTCGACATCGTTCTTTCCTCCTCGCTCCTGGTCCGCAATTCGAGCGTCCTGCCCGCCGCGTCGGTTCGCGCCAGCACCTGTGTGATCCATGCCACGAAACTGTCGAGCAGCCTCGTCTCTCCGACTCGCAGAAGCCAGTCCGCCAGCGAAGCCCCCAACTTCTCAAGCTGTCCCTGTGACCGAGCCTGCTCGAGCATCGCGATCAGCGAGACGACATTCTCCGGTGGCAACACAGTGGGATCAAGCGCCCTGAGGTCCAGCAGAAGATACTGATGTCGGGGGCGGTACCCAAGCAGCTCGTCAGGCATCGAGGCGAACAGTTCACCGGTGTCTGCCGCAGCTGTCCAGCGCCCCTCGCCGTTGTAGATGACGACAGGCAGGAGGGGCGGATACTTGCCACCGGGGCCCCGTTCGTCGCTGCCGAGACCCTGCAGCACGCGAACCGTGTAGTCGAGCATCCGCAGGGCCATGTCATAGTCGATCGTGGACTGAAACTCCAGCAAGATGAGCAGGTAGAGCCAACCTCCATTGGCGGTCTGGATCTTCCACAACATGTCGGCGTGTCGCTGGCCCAGGTGCTCGGTGACGAAGCTGGCCGGGAGCCGTTCCAGCGTCGAGAAGTCGAGGTGCCGGGCGAGCTTGCCGGCGAATCCGCGCAGGAGGTCCCCGATGGTGCGCCTGTGGGCGAAGATCTTCTTGTAGGAAGCATCGTGCTTCCGTTTCCTGCGCCGGTTTCGCGTCCGGGCCATGGTCCGCGGTTTTCGTGGCCGGGAAGGACGACGAGTCGGTCTCGGGTCAGGCCTCCGCGTCCTTCGGTGATCTCGGAAGGACGATGGGTTCCATGGGCGGGCGGGAGAATGGCGGAGTGGGACTTCGCGGTCACTGGCCTTGCATCGTGCCCTGCTCTATCAATTCGGGCACTGGAGTTCCAAGCGTCGAACCGCCTTGGCAGGAGAGGACACATGAGGAATCGGACGAGATTGCAGGTCGCCGGCCTGCTGCTGACCCTCCTCGCACCCTCCCTCGCCGCGAACCCCCTCGCCGGCCAGGAGCGCACCTTCCGCCCCCTCAGGTCGCTCGGCGGCGGCAGCGAACTGACGGCCTCGGTGAGCCTCGGCGACGTGAACGGTGACGGCACGCTGGACGTCGTCGTCGCCAACGGCCGCCACTGGGCCGAGCAGAATCGGGTCTACTTCAACGACGGGGGAGCCGCCTTCACCCTGGCGCGGCGGCTGGGTGAGGAGGAGGCCGGCAGCTATGCCGTTCCGCTCGCCGATTTCGATGGAGACGGAGACCTGGACGTCGCGGTGGGAAACGACCGCACGCGGAGCCTCCTCTTCATGAACGACGGGAAGGGCCATTTCGAAGCCGGAGCCACGTTCGGCACGCCAAGTTCGACGCGAAGCCTGACGCTGGCCGATCTGGACAGCGATGGACACATGGACATCCTGGTGGTCAACCGGGGCCGCCAGAACTTCATCTTCCATGGAGACGGCTCGGGGGCCTTCGGCGAGGGGGCGCCGTTCGGGGCCGGGGACGACTCGACCATCGATGTCGTTGCCGCGGACCTCGACGGCGACGGGGACTCCGACCTCGTGCTCGCCAACCGGGACGGTGGAGCGAACACCATCCACTGGAACGATGGTGGCAGTTTCGATCGGGTGAGCGGGTACGGCACCGGGAGCGACGAGACGCGCGGAGTGGCGGTGGGCGACGTGGACGGCGACGGCGCGCTTGACATCGTCACGGCGAACATCGGCGAGCCGAACGCGGTGTACTTCGGTGACGGCTCGGGAGGGTTCGAGCGCAGCCTGCCGTTCGGGGCGGACGACGACGAGAGTTACGCGGTCCACCTCGCGGACGTGGATCTCGACGGAAACCCGGACATCGTCGTTGCGAACGTGGGCGCGCGGAACGCCGTCTACTTCAACCGGGGCGGCGGGCCCCCGAAGTTCGACGAATTCCGCTTCGGGTGCGTCGACTGCGCGACCTACGGGTTGGGGGTCGGCGATCTGAACGGCGACGGGTTCCCGGACATCGTGACCGCGAACTCAGGCGCGCCGAACGGACTCTTCGCGAATGTCGCGCCCGGACGCGACTAGAAGACGTCGTCCCCGGGCAGCGCGGACGCCTGCTTGACCCAGTTCACCAGGAGCTCCTCGTCGGGCTCGTCTTCCTCGTGGATGTGGAAGTAGCGCACGTCCTCATGCCTTGAAATGACCGGCGGAACGGGACGCAGCGAGGCGCCGTTGAGGAAGGTCACCTTGACGTACTTCGTGAAGCAGTGGTAGGCGAGGAACCAGCCTTGGCCTTCGATGCCGTAGAAGGGCGTGTTCCATCGGACGGCCTTGCGGACACCGGGCACGTTGCGCTCGATCAGCGTGTCGAGGTAGCGGCCGACCTCGCGTTTCCAGCCGGGCATGGCCGCAAGGTAGGCCTGCACGGGTGCATCGCCATCGCCCTTGGGAATCTGGGGGTTCCCGCCCGAGAGGAGTTTGGGTTTCACGCCGCAACGAAACGTTCTACGGCGATTTCCCGGCCGCGGTCGCGGGCCTGCCAGAGATCGTAGGCCGTCTGCATTCCCAGCCAGGTTTCCGGCGTAGAGCCGAAGGCCTTCGACAATCTTATGGCCATCTCCACCGAAACCCCCGTTCGTTCGTTCACCAGTTCCGAAAGCGCCTGCCGGGTAACGCCCAGACCCTTCGCGGCGCGGGTCACGGTCAGCCCCAGGGGTTCGAGACACTGCCGCTTGACGATGCCACCCGGGTGTGGCGGGTTAGCCATGGCCATGACCAGCTTCTCCTTGGTAGTTGGACCCTGGGAAATCTACCACCACCTGGTCATTCCGGCTCTCGTCACTTCCTTGAGACGGCCAGCGGTGATGTGTATAATACACACCATGTCGAGCCGGGAAATCATCCGAAAATTGGTGGCGGATGGCTGGATGCTTCGAAACACCCGTGGAAGCCACCACCAATTCATTCATCCTGACAAGCCCGGCCGAGTAACGGTGAAGCACCCCAGCAAGGATGTCCCCGTGGGGACGCTCCGCAGCATCTATAGCCAGGCCAACTGGAAAATGGGAGGGCCGCTGATGCGCTTTCCGATCGTGATTCACAAGGACGCATGCAGCGGGTACGGCGTCACGGTGCCGGATCTTCCCGGCTGTTTCTCGGCCGGTGGCACGCTTGACGAGGCGATCGAATCCGCCCGCGAAGCGATCGCATGCCATATCGAAGGGCTGCTGATGGACGGCGAGCCCGTGCCGCCCCGTTTGTCGCTCGAAGAACACCAGGCAAACGACGATTACCGGGGTGGCGTGTGGGCCATCGTCACCGTGGATATCTCAAGACTCTCCAGCAAGAGCAGGCGCATCAACATCACGTTGCCGGAACGCGTGTTGGCCATCGTGGATCAGGCGGCCGTTCGAGAACGACAGTCGCGTTCCGGGTTGCTGGCTCGGGCAGCGCTCAGCTACGTGCAGCGGCAGTCGGAGGGATCGGTGTCGGGAATCCTGACCGACAGGCCGGAGCCCAGTGGTTCCTATCGAGCTGGTCCGTCGGGGAAGACCCCACGTCGCGCGGGAGGCGGCGACTAAGGGTACAAAGCCCGAATCCTCGTCGCTGGCCCGTCAGCACGCTCCAGCCTATCAGTCAGAGTACCCGAGTTGCCTGTCTTCGGGAGCCTGAGCGGGAGGAGTGAAATGCGGAATTGGACGATACCCCAGCGCGTCGGCGCCCTCGCGGTCTTGGCCGCACTAACCGCATGTGAGCCCGCCGGCGAGTCATCCGACGTCCTCACCGACGACATCAGCGGTGTCGTGACCGGAGCAAACGGACCCGAGGCCGGCGTCTGGGTGATCGCGGAAACGACGGACCTTCCAACGCGCTTCGCCCGGATAGTCGTCACCGACGACGACGGCCGATATCTGCTCCCTGACCTCCCCGGAGCGAGCTACGACGTATGGGTGCGCGGCTACGGCCTGGTCGATTCCGACAAGGTTAGCGCTTCGCCCGGCACCGATCTGGACCTGACGGCGGTGCCGGCTCCCGACGCCCGGGCAGCGGCGGAGTACTATCCGGCCGGCTACTGGCTGTCGCTGCTCCAGGTGCCGGAGGATCACGAGTTTCCGGGGACTGGCGATGCGGGCAACGGGATCTCGCCGAACCTCGAGCACCAGGCGCAGCTCATGCGGCTCCTGAAATCGGGCAACTGCACGGCATGCCATCAGATGGGCGGCCTCGGCACCCGGAACATCCCGGCGGAGCTGGGCGAGTTCGCGTCGTCCGTGGACGCGTGGGACCGGCGCATCAAGTCCGGGCAGGCCGGTGGCGGGATGAGCGGCGGCTTCGACCGCATGGGCCGGCAGCGGATGCTCGAGATGTTCGCGGACTGGACCGACCGCATCGCGGCGGGCGAGGTGCCGGCGGAGGCGCCTCCGCGGCCTGAGGGCATCGAGCGCAATGTCGTCGTCACGCTGTGGGACTGGGCGGATCCGAAGGCCTACCTGCACGACGAGGTTTCCACCGACCGGCGCGATCCCACGGTCAACGCATACGGGCCCATCTACGGGGCGCTGGAGGCCAGCGCGGACTACGTACCGGTGCTTGATCCGGTGGGCAACGCGTCGAGCCAGATCCCGCTGACCGTCCGCGATCCGGGCACGCAGCCCGCTTCGGGTCCGGGCATGCCCGAGCCGTCGCCCTACTGGGGGGACGAGGTTATCTGGACCAGCAAGAACAACGTCCACAACCCGATGCTGGACGAGCGCGGGCGGCTCTGGCTCACGTCCACGGTGGCGCCTCCGGAGAATCCGGACTTCTGCCGCGAGGGATCGGAGCATCCGTCGGCCCTGCTCTTCCCGACGAACAGCGCCCGGCGCCATCTGCAGCTGTGGGATCCAGAGACGCAGGAGCTCACGCACATCCGCACCTGTTTCAGCACGCACCACCTCATGTTCGCGGAGGACGAGGACAACACGCTCTGGACGAGCGGCGGCGGGCAGGTCGTCGGCTGGCTGAACACGAGGATGTTCGAGGAGACCGGCGACGAGGAGGCTTCCCAGGGCTGGACCGCGCTCATCCTCGATACCAACGGCAACGGCCGGCGGGACGACTACGTCGAGCCCAGCGAGCCGGTCGACCCCACGATGGACAAGCGGGTCGTGGCCGGCTTCTACTCGGTGGCGCCCGCTCCAGACGGTTCGGTATGGGCGACGTCGCTCGGCTATCCGGGGGCGGTGGTCCGGCTGGATCCGGGCGCGAACCCCCCGGCCACGGCGCTCGCCGAGCTGTACGAGCTGCCCCTCGACGCGTCGGGCGCGCCCATCGAAGGGTTCTCGCCGCGCGGCGGGGACATTGACCGGAACGGTGTGTTGTGGGTGGCGCTCGCCAGCGGGCACATGGCCAGCTTCGACCGCACGAAGTGCACGGGCCCGCTCAACGGCCCCGAGGCAACGGGCCAGCACTGCCCCGAGGGCTGGACCTTCCATCGCGAGCCGCTGCCGCAGATCCGGGGCGTGAGCGCGCCCGGCAGCGCCGAGGCGAGCTACTACACCTGGGTCGATCAGTTCAACGTCTTCGGGCTCGGCGAGAACGTGTCCATCAACACCGGCAACGCCTCCGAAGGGCTGCTGGCCCTGGTGGATGGGGAATGGATCGTCCTGCGCGTCCCGTATCCGCTCGGCTTCTACACCAAGTGGCTGGACGGCCGCATCGATGACCCGGACGGCGGCTGGAAGGGAAGGGGGCTGTGGGCGACCGTGAGCACGCGCGCGCCGTTCCACATGGAGGGCGGCAAGGGCACGCCCAGCAAGGTTCTCCAGTTCCAGCTGCGGCCGGATCCGCTGGCGAGATGAGTTAGTCCGCCACAAAAGCCGAAAAATGGCAGGCAAAAGAGGGGTCCCGCGCAGTCGATTGACCCGAGGCTCTGGTGCGCGCGCGTACCCGGCCCGGCCCTTGCCTAGGCGTCCGGAGGAGCGGCAGGTCCGCACAGCGGCGGCATTCCGTCGCCGTCCGGGCCCGCGCGGACGTGGAGCACACGCTGCGTGGCCGTGCCGAAGAAACCGGTGCCGTCTCCGAAGACGGAGGGAATCCGGATGATGCCCGAGGGGTTGAAGTTTCCGCCCCGGACCCAGTTCACCCAGTTTCGGTCGGTCGCGGCGAAAGCGACCTTCCCCCAGGTGCCGCCGGGCAGGCCGTCGTCGAGAATGCGCAGCAGATCGGCGTTGGCTTCGTCGGCTATGTCGAAAAGGCCGTATTCCCCGGGGAAGAGGACGTCCGTGTCCTCCTGGCCGATTCCGAACCCGGTCAGGTACAGCGAGTCCGGCACCTCGATATCCTCCCCGGCCAGCGCCTCCGGCAATCCCCTGATCCAGGTATCGGAGAGATACGACCAGGTGCCCGCCGCCTCCGTCCAGCTGAACCGGTAGTTGGTGTCCGGCTCAAGGCGGCAGTGCCCGTCTTCCTGCGTGAGTCCCACGAACTCGAAGGCGCCGGGGATCCGGCTGGATGCCGTGAGGGTGCTGCCGTCGGCCAGAATCACCTCGAGGTCGACGACCTCCCTCGGCGCGAAGGGTGACGGGGAGGCGACCGCCCGGTAGCAGGAACCGACATCCTCGTTGGGGTTCTCCGGGTCGGAACTGAGGCAGTCGTCGCCGCTCGCCGCCGGTGCAAGATGAACGACCGCCCCCGACGCCCCCGACAGGCGCACGGTCGCGCCCTCCACCTCGTCCGCGCGCGCGGCGCTGAGCGTCCGGTGCAGGTAGGCGTACACATTCAGCCACGGTGCCGCATCCTCGCCGTCGTAATTCAGGATCAGCCGCGTCTCGGCGACGACCACGTCTTCCGACTCCGCGAGCGTTACCTCGGTGAGCTCGCAACCGCCGAGCAGGACGGTGGCGACCGTCACAGCGCTCAGGGCCGCACACAGACCCGACCCGCGGGGCCGCCGCGATGGCCCGAGTGGCGACGGAATCCCCAAGCGACCGGCGCCTGGGCCTTCACGGCGGCGGCAAGCCGTTTTCCCCGCCCGGCTGTGGCCCGCTGTTCCGTCGCCCATCATCGGAACGAGGCCTCGAGGCCCAGCGTGGGAAGCAGGGGGATCATCGACACACCCTCCCGGGTCGGGGGCGTGGCGCCGTAGTTGTAGACGTAGAAGAACGCGTTCTTTCGGTTGTAGACGTTGATCACGCTCAGATACGGGGTCATCGTGCCCCACCCCTTCGTGATGGTCTTGCGGAACGACAGATCCAGCCGGTGCCGGGCGGGAAAGCGCGCGCCGTTGCGGGGTCCGAGCAGCACCGCGTCGTCGTCCTCGAGGCTCGCGACGCCTCCGACCAGTTGCGTGCGGTAGACGTGGTATATGCCGAGCGGCCGGGTGTACGGCAGGCCGGTTCCGAAATTGGCTCTGACGCCGATCTCGAGCCCCCACCAGTCGAGGGGCCGGCGCAGGGCGAGGTCGACCTCGAAGCGGCGGTCGAAGACCGGCGGATACGTGATGAGCGGCAGCGGGTCCATGCCGGAGCGGGTGTCCGGGAAGGACCGCAGGGTCTTCAGGAACGAGACGGAGATCCAGCCGGTGGTGGCACCGCGGTCCCGCTTGATGTAGAGGTCCACGCCGTACGCGTTGCCGTCACCCGCGACCAGTGCATCCGAGTCGTCGTTCGGATCGTCGACCGCGTTGACCGCGGCCACCCCGGCGAAGGTGCGATAGTAGCCCTCGAGCGACGCGAACCAGGCATCGTCGTCGCCGAAGAAGCTCTCGGCCCCCACCTGCACCTGGTCCGAGATGATGCGCGGAGCCTCCGCGCCCGCCAGCACCCAGGTGTCGATCCCGAAGGGAAACTCCTCGTCCCGGGTGGAGTGGATGAACTGGCTGTACCGGCCCGCGGACAGGCGCACTGCCGAATTCCTGTCCCGCAGGAAGCGCCTGACGGCGAAGCGGGGCGAGAGTGTCGCTGCAGTCTCCCCCGCGTTCGGCCGCCAGTAGTCCGCACGCACCCCGCCTTCCACCAGCCAGCTCGGACTGGGATCCCAGTGTACCTGGCTGTATGCCGCGATTTCGACGCCGCTGCCCTCCTGGTCGAGGAAGGTCGAGCCGCCCCCCAACAGCCCGTTGTCGTACGAGACCCGTCTCGCGCTTACGCCCGACTTCCAGCGCGTGGCCCACGAGGGCAAGAGCTCGAGATCGGCACCGGCGGAAGCCTGTTCGACCCCGGTCCGGAACTCGACGTCGGCCTCCGGAAACGCCAGATCGGACTTGAAGCGCGACAGCGAGGCACGGACCGCCATCGAAGCGCCCCCGCTCATGGACTGCGTCCACGAACCCCCGAACGCGTCGTTCCCCCAGGACCAGCTGATCGGGAGGGGGGTGTCCTCGGCGCCCGAGAGGTCCACGACGTCCCGGCCGCTGTAGCCGACGAAACGAAGCCGGCTGCTGCTCCCGGTCCAGGCCTCGAAGACCCCCTGCAGGTCCGAGAGGTGGTACGGAAAGTCGATCCACGGCTTGAAGAGCACGTCCAGATAGGAACGCCGCGCGGACATGCGCCAGCGCGTCGTCTGGAACCCCAGTTTCTCGGTGGCGCCCCGGGGAAGCGCTCCGTTCACCGCCACGCGGGATGCCAGAATGCTCACGCCCGCGTCGACCCCGAACTCCCCGTCGCCGGGATCGCTCTCGATGGTCAACACCGACGACACCCGGCCCCCGTACTCGGCCGCAAAACCCCCGGACTGCAGTTCGACCCGGTCCACCATGTCGGCATTGAAGACGGAGAAGATCCCTCCCAGGTGGAATGGATTGAAGATCGGCACCTCGTCGAGGAGGATGAGGTTCTGATCGGCGGATCCGCCGCGCACGTTGAAGGCCGCGGAGAAGTCCGACGTCGTGGTCACCCCCGGAAGCACCTCGATGGCCCGGAGCGGGTCCGATTCGGCGATGATGGGGAGCGATTTGAGGGCGGCGGCCTCGATCTCCTGGACGGTGATGCCGGCCGACTCCTCGAAGCGGGTCTTGGCGCGGCTGCGCTCGGCCTCGACCGTGATGCCCGCAAACACGATCGCCTGCGTCGTCATTACGACCTCGACTTCGGTCACGCCCCCCTCGACACTCACCTGCTCCTGGAATTCCTGAAAGCCGATTCGGGTCACTCTGAGCACGTACGTGGCCGGCTCCAGATCGCGGAAGGCGAAGAAGCCGAGCTCGTTCGCCAGCGTATACGCCGTCAGAGTCGAGTCCGATACCGGATGAACCTCCGCCAGCGCGCCCTCGACGGGACGTCCGTCATCCGACCGGATCCGGCCGCTGAGCTGGTCCGTCTGGGCGGATGCGGGAAGGGGTGCAGTGAGGGCGAGGAGCGACAGCGAGAGCAGCATTCCCGTCGCGCATCGCGCGCGCATCGTTTCCACGTCCGGCGTGCTCAGTAGATCCGGGGAATGATCCGGTACTTCACCCGTGCCTGGTACTCCGCCCACTTCCCGGCGCCGTATTTCTCGGCGCAGAGCCTGTCGTCGTCGCGTTGACGGACGATGAAGAGCCCGACGATGAAGACGAAGTAGGTCCAGGCCCATGGGTTGGCGAAGTAGCCGAACGCCAGGGCGATGGCCAGGGAGAAGAACCCCTCGCCCAGGTAGTTGAAATGGCGGGCGACGCCCCAAAGGCCGCTGCACAGGATCTTGCGGTCTCCGGCCTCGATGTACTCCGGCTCGATGAGCCCGAGGAACTTGCGCTCCGGCCATCGCTTGAAGGTGTACTTCTGCATGTTGGCGCCCCGCGCGATACCCCACCCGACCAGGAAGAGCGCGGCCGACCCAATGAGCCAGACGTACCTCCCCGGCGGCGTCAAGCCGGGGTCCGGGTACACGGCCATGCCCCACAGCGGCAGGATGTAGAGCCATCCGTACACCATGAGGCCGCCCCAGAACATCTTGAAGCCCATGCGCTCGTGGATCACGTCATAGGTGTACAGCTGGACCCGCTCGAAGATGAAGTAGTCCAGGACGTAGAACGTCAGGAACCCCGCGTACAGGAAGACGCCCGGGTTGGCATCTTCGCCGAATAACCCATAGTGGTATGCAGCTCCGGACATCGCGTTGAGCGTCAGCATCGTCCCGCCCACGACGTACAGGTACATCTTCACGTCGATGCGCTCGTTGAAGAAGGACAGCTCCCGGGCGCGTCCCTCCCACAGCGCGGCGAGCGGCTTGTCCACCTTGTCTTGCGACCCTCCGAACACCGCCAGGAGGGCAAGGATGAGGCACAGGACCGTTCCACCGGCCACCGCGTAGACCGAGGACCGGTAGAACCAGTCGAGCGGCATCCCGGTGAGCTCGAGCGCCCACGCGATGTGCGCGATGGCGAACACCAGAATGCCGTTCAGCCGATAGTTGCGGGGTCTGCCGGTCTCCGGGTTGACGACGTAGCCCGGCACCCGCCTTCCCGGCAGCACGAGCTGCGCTACGAAGAACGCGGCGAAGATCACCAGCGGGGTGAGAAAGCCCGCAACCGCTTCCGGCGGGGAGAGCTCGAAGAGGTGGCCGATGCCAAGCCATTCAATCATGGTCGGATGCCGCTACCCCTCGGCCCGTGCGAACCGCAGGTTCTTGACCCGCCCGGCATCGACCATCATCGCCTGGTGGCGACCGTCGGCCAGCTGCGAGAACCGGAGCGTCCACCCTCGCTCGCTCGTGAGCATGCCGTCCGAAACGGTCATCAGCGCGGCCGGGTCCAGGCGGCCCACGTGCAACGTGAGTCCGGCATCGCCTTCCACTGCAATGCGATAGGTGGTGTCCAGCTCGGGGCTGTAGAACGATCCGGCGTAGCGCGCGCGGTTCGGGATGTCGAGGTCGGGTTCATCCTGCGAGGCGTCGTCTGCGGCGGCCTCCTCCGGTGCCTGTTCCGCAGCCTCGTCGGTTGTTTCCCCCTCCGCGGCGTCCTCCGGCGGCTCCATCCGGTCTTCCAGGTAGATCTCCGCCGTGCTCGCGATGAGGGTCCCGGGGTCGATGGCCGAACGGTTGCAGAGCGCCACGAACGAATGGCCGGCCTCGGGATAGCGCGACATCGCCGCCCGGTACCCGACCCACGAGCCCCCGTGCCCAACCGTTGCCAGCCCGCGGTGCTCGCCGTGGGAGATGCCGAAGGCGTAGGGGATGGTGTCGCCCGAGTTGAGCACGCCGCGCTCGTGGATGAGCGCCACCCATTCGGGCCCGCCGACCGTGCCCTCGGTGAGGTTTCGGTCCCACGCGACCCACTCCTCCACCGACGTGAAGATGCCGCCGTCCCCGACCATGTCGAGCGTGGTCACGTTGATGCGGAAGCCATCGTCGCTGGGGGCGTAGCCGATGGCCCGGTTGGGGACGATCTCGTTGTGGTCGTCGTGGAAGTGCGTGAGGGTCATGCCCAGCGGGCCGAAGAACTCGGTTTCGGCGAACTCGCGCAGGCTCTGCCCCGAGACCCGGGCCACGATCTCGCCCAGCAGGAAATAGCCCGCGTTGCTGTACAGGTACTCCGCGCCCGGCGTGAAGTTGAGCTCGCGCTGCCGCGTGATCGCGTCGAGAACCTCCTGGTTGGTGTAGAAGTCCTCGCTGCGGTTGCCCGCCAGGGACATGAGCACGATGTAGTCGCGCACCCCCGAGGTATGATGAATTAGATGTCGGACGGTGGGAGGCTCGGGGTAGTCCGGAAACTCGGAGATGTAGCGCTGCACGGGAGCATCCAGCTCCAGCTCGCCCCGGACGGCCAGCAGGGCGATCGCCCCGGCCGTGAACTGCTTGGAGACCGAGCCGATGCGGAAGATGGTCGCGGGCCCGTTGGGGATGCCGTGGTCGAGGTTGGCGGCGCCGTAGCCCGTGGCGTGGACCAGGCGGCCGTCCCGGATCACGCCCAGGGAGCAGCCGGGGCCTGAAGCGCTTGCATAGTCGGCGAAAATGGCGTCGACGCGGGCGGCCATCCGGCCGCCGGCGGTGGGAGCATCGCTGGCGGGGGCGCAGCCCGCGAGTGCGCCAGACAGGGCCACGCCGATCAGGGGGACACTCGCTTTCATCAAGGAAAGATGATGGTCGCGGCAGCGGGGCGGCAACTACCTGCGCCATTCATGCCGCTACCGGCCTACCGGTCATGCGCGTTTGATCGACGCCGCATCGCATAACCTCCCGAATCGGCCCTCTTTTGTTTGCCGGATCAGCCGTTTTCTGGCGGACAAACCGTCACTCCGCCGGGTTTCTGCAGGTTTGACAGCCATTCGGCGGCGTCCGTGAGGCCACCGAAGGTAAACAGGTGCATGTCGACGGCAGGTGTATTCTCGCGGGCGGCCAGGTGCCGGGCCAGCGCTTGCGCAATGGGCGTCGGCGACCATCTGCCCGCCAACCGCGCGATGCCGGGCTTGCGTCTCAACGCCCGTGCGGACGCCACGACGCCGGAGCGGACCGCGTAGCCGATCAGAGCGCTCAGCGCGACCGGTCCCGGCATCCCGATACGAACAGGGAGCATACAGCCGGTCTCCCTCATCCGCTTCAGCCAGGCGAGCGCGGGGGAGGGCGAGAACACGAACTGGGTCACGATCCAGAGCTCCGAATCCGTCGCCCGGGCATACTCTGTCTTGCGCCGGAGCGCCTCATCCAGATCAGCCGAGCCGACCAGGGGGTGCCCCTCCGGATACGAGGTGACCCCGAACCGCCGAAGACCGTGCTCGGCGAGCAACCCCGAGTCGAGCAGGGCCGGCGTATCGCGGTACGGGCCGGCGGGCGTGGCGCGGTCTCCGGCCACCAGCATCAGGGAGTCCACTCCTGCCTCCACCAGCGCGCACAACCACTCGTCGAGCTCGTTCGGGCTTCGCACCGAGCGCGCCGCCAGGTGCGGCACCGGCTGCATGCCCGCCGCCAGCACCTGTTCGCAGGCGGCGATGGTCTCCGGCCACCGGCCCTTCGGCGGGAACGGCACATAGACGGAGGTCCCGCGCGGGAGGCGGCCGGCGAGGACTTCCGGCTGCGGCAGCCGACCCGGCAGGATCTCCACCGAGGCGCCGAGGACAAGGTCGAGAAGTGCGGCTTGGATCCGCGTCTTTGAGGGAGCTGCCATTCGTCCCTTGCGGCTGGTTGACCGCCGCCGGCAGGCTGCCTGGCCGATGGCGCGGGTTTGCGGTTCAGATCCGGCCGCTGAGGCGCAGCCACCTGAGGTGGGTGCGCACGTTGTCGTGCTCGAAGTAGGCGTCCTGCAGGTGCCGCTGCCCCTTCGAACGCAATACGGTACGACCATGCAGCACGCGATGCCCGGCGCACAGCAGAACCTGCCCCCCCTCCAGCCGGAAGGTGACCTGTGCGCCGGCGTCGTTCACGCGCCCGGAGAGCTCGTGGTAGGCGGCGTAGAAGTCCCTCAGCCGAGGCTCCGAAAGCGGGACGGCCTGCATCTGCGCCGTATTGAAGCGCATCAACCTGATCTCGCCGGCGCTGTCCAGCTCGACCATTGGGTTGGCGGCGTAGACCTCGTATTGCTCGCTGAAGATGCGGAACGGCACCGGCACCTGGCACAGCGCGTCGAACAGGTCGGGGTGACTGCTGCGTAGCTCGTTCAGCAGGCCGAAGCCGTCCACGACGATGGACTCGCCGCCTTCGCACTCGTTCACCAGCATGTGCAGCGCCTGTACGCTCGGCGGCCAGGTGTAGCTGGTGAAGTCGTTGTGCGGCGCGACCGCCAGCCCGGTGTGCGCGATGTTGTATCCCTTCGGGTCGAGCACGACGTTGTGGATGCGCTCGAACAGCACCTCGCGGACCGGGCCCAGGCGGGTCGCGAGCTGTTCCGAGGAATCCGGTTCGGTGGGGGCGTCGACCAGCACGCACACCCCTGTCCGCAGGAACTCCTCGATCAGCTCGGCGGCTGCACGGTCGCTCGCCAGAAACCGCTGATAGTCGAACCTCCGCGGCTGGAAGCGGCCGTCCCAGTAGCGCAGGTCGAAGCGGGGTCTGCTCAGGAGGTTGCGGATCTCGCTCGACCGGTAGCGGGTGCGGTGCCCGTCAGGCCAGTCGAGAGAGATCGCTTCGTCGCGGGATCCGGCGCGTTCGATGGTGGCTTGCAGCGGTTTCAGGTCCTTCTCGACCCGGAAGAGGTGAAATCGCTTCTCGGTCGTCTGCACGACGCGGCACTCGCCGCACCCGCAATTGTCGCGCAGCCAGAGGTAGGGAAGATCGGTCCGTTCGCCGCCGGCCCAGACGGCGGACAGGGCATCGCCGTTCTGCGTGAGGCTGCTGATCGAGTCATGCATGTCGACTTCCTCCATCCGTCGTAGCCGGCCCGGGGCATGCGCTGTTGCGGTGGCTCCGGGCCTGCCGGCAGTCCGCTCCGCCCCTTGCGGTTGAACCACAACCAGCTTATCGGGAAGTGGCCTCGATCACCCCCCGAGCGGTGAAGTCGGGCCGAAGCGCACGCGGACACTCCCGAGTATCAGAGTGCGCCGATGCTGCGCGAGTCAAGCAACGATCCCGCCCGGAGCGTCCGGCCCGGCGCCCGAATCCGCGGCGGGGCGACGAGCCCTCATTTGCGAGCGCGACAGGCATGGACGACGTCACGAGCAGGAACGATATGGCAAAGCCCGGCGGCCCCGTGGTGAGCTTCACCGCCATGGCGGACGGCACCCGCGAAGACTACGAACTGCTCGATCATCTCGAGGAAGAATTCGCCGCCGGCACCGCCGACCGCGTGCTGGCGCATCTCCGCGAGCTGTCGGGTTCGCTCTCCGGCTACCAGGTCGACCGGCTGGAGCATTCGCTGCAGACCGCGACCCGCGCCCATCGCGACGGCGCTGAAGAAGAGATGGTGGTGGCGGCGCTCCTGCACGACGTCGACGACCTGATGGCCCCGCACAGCCACGGCGAGCTGTCCGCGCTGCTGCTGCGCCCCTACGTGACCGAGCGAACGTATTGGATCGTCAAACACCACGGCCTGTTCCAGTACTACTACTACGCCCATCACTTGGGCGGCGACCGCAACGCGCGCGACAAGTACCGCGACCATCCCTGGTATCAGGACGCCGTGGACTTCTGTCACCGCTGGGACCAGTGCGCGTTCGATCCGGACTACGAGTCGCTGCCGCTCGAATTTTTCGAGCCGATGGTGCGCCGGGTGTTCGCGCGGGAGCCGTACAGTCTGGCGCCGAGGGAGGGTTCCTGACCGGACGGCCCCGGGATCGAAGAGCCCAAGTGAGTTTCAGCTGAAACTCGGTGCTCGGCCTGCGCCGTTCCTGACGCCAATACAATGCTAAATCTGACGCTGAAAATGTATCATTGCTGTCGGTAAAGGAGCGCCGTTTCTGTCATTTATAATGTGCCATATCTGACGCTGATACGCTGCCGAATCTGACGCTGATCTCTTTCCCCAAGCCCTGCCGATGGTTACCATTCTCCTGCGGCTGCGCCCCACCAGACCCATGCCGGTATCCACATGACCTACCAGCCCAGAATCGTCGACAGCGAACTGGCCGAGCGCCTGCAGGCCACCGGCGCAGTCGTGATCGAGGGCCCGAGGGCTTGCGGCAAGACCACCACGGCACAGCAGATCGCCGTCAGCGAAGTGCGGCTCGACGTGGACGATGTGGCGCGACGCCTGGCCAGCCTCGAACCAGCTCGCGTGCTGGTCGGCAATGTTCCGCGGTTGATCGACGAATGGCAGCTGGAGCCGGCGATCTGGAATCACATGCGCAGGGCGGTGGACGATCGGCGCCAGCCGGGTCAGTTCATCCTTACCGGGTCGGCGGTGCCGGCCGACGACGCCACCCGACATACCGGCGCCGGACGGCTGACGCGTCTCCGCATGCGCCCGCTCTCACTGTTCGAGCTGGGTCATTCCACCGGCGAAGTCTCGCTGGCCGCTCTCCTGGAGGGGATGCCCGCCAGGGCAGGCCGATCGGTGATCCTCCTCGATGACCTGGCGGGGCTGATCTGCGTGGGTGGGTGGCCCGTCAACCTTGGGCGCAGCACACAAACGGCGCTCCGCGCCAACAGGGATCACCTTGACGAGATCCGGCGCCTGGACATTGCCAATGGCGACGGTAGAAAGCGAGACCCTGTGCGGGTGGGCATGCTCCTGCGGTCCCTGGCGCGGAACGTCGCGACGCCCGTGGCGACCGCGACCCTCGCATCGGACACCGGCGAAGGCGTATCCGCCATAAGGGAGCACACGGCGGCCGACTATCTTCGGGCGCTGGAGCGCATCATGATCGTGGAGAACCAGCCGGCATGGCCCACGCATCTGAGATCGAGATCGGTGCTGAGGAGCAAGCCGATCCGGCACCTTGCAGATCCGTCTCTCGCCGTGGCCGCCGTCCGCGCAACGCCCGCGCGGCTGCTCCGCGACCTCGACTTCCTCGGGTTTCTCTTCGAGTCGATGGTTGTACGGGATCTGAGGGTCTATGCCCAGGCCGCCGACGCCGAGGTGTTTCATTACCGCGAGAAGGGAGGCCTGGAGGTGGACGCGATCGTTCAGGCCAACGACGGTCGTTGGGCGGCCTTCGAGGTCAAGCTTGGCGAGGGCCGGGCGGACGCCGGCGCCACCAACCTGCTGCGACTGGCGGAACGGGTGGACCGGGTGAGCATGGGAGAGCCGATGGCGCTCGGCGTGATCGTGAGCGGCGGCTACGGCTACACGCGGGAGGATGGCGTGAGCGTGATTCCGATCGGGGCGCTGGGGCCGTAGCCAGCCTCGTTCCCCGGCCCTGTTCCGGCGCTTCCACCTGCGCCAACGCCTCGTTCAGCTCCACGCGCAACGCCTCGATCGCTCGGCGGCCAGCTCCGAACGTGCCAAGGAGGGGGTGGCGGACGGCGCCGGCCCGCAGATCTACGGAATCGAGTCGAAGTGGAAGTCCGGGCACCCCGTTTCAATCCCCATCGAGCATTTCGGGGATAGAGTCGGTTTTCGGATGGCGTTCCGCGCCCCGCCGTTCAGTGATTGCCCGGCCGCGTTCCATGATACGCCCCCATCGTTGTTGTTCCTCGATCTCCGTTACGGCTTGAAGGAAGCGCTGGTATTCTCTTCGCCGCCAGCCAGGTACGCCGAACCCGCAGTTCGAGGCGTCGAAGCGTCCACCACAGGTGCTTATGCTGAACCCGCTGAGGTAGATCACGCCCGGGGCGGCGCCCCAGAGCCGTCCGGTCGCGTCGCGTCTCGTCCACGTATTGAACGCCCAGGCGTCGGACGGCACGTATCGCGATGCGCCGTCGTCGACGCGGTCGCGCACGCGTACGCCGCTGTTGACCGCCGGATCAGCGACATTCTGGATTCGCCGCCAGAGCGCCGGATTGGTGAAGCGTGGCCTCAGCCGAGCGGCTGGTCTGTTCCCGGCGACTCCAGGCACCCCGGGTTGGTGTGTGGGCGACAGATCTCCCGGCGCGGGGTCGGGTGCCGGCGGCGGATCATCCGGCGCCGATGCTTGCATGTCCTCCGATTCGGGTTCGATCAGCTCGGCCACAGCCCCGGCCGCAGTTTCGGGCAATTCAAGCTGTATGGCCGTCTGCGATTCGGACTGCACGGCCGGTTCGCCAACGACGATTCTGGTGATCCGGATGCCCGACGGGGCGCCTCGTGACGTGCGGGAGCCCGCGAAGTCGGGGGCAGCCCCTGCACGTGGGCTGGTTGCGGCGGATGAGCCGATGCCCAGGGAAAACACGAACGCATGGATCGCGATCGACGTGGCCAGGGAGACCACGATCACCCGGCGGCTGTCCCTGCGCCGGATATCGACGCCCGCGCGATCCGATGTCAATGGAAGCGCCTCGTCTTGCTCGTGCTCGAAAACAATGCGCGCACGAGGCCCGGAACCGAACCGAGCGCCTTACGCCTTCTGTGCGATGTGATTCTCTCCGTGGCGAGGAGGTTGCCCGGATCGCTACACGTAGCCGGCCGCGGAATGGGCGATCTGGATTGCCTGCGGGTGCGTGCGGGGTGCCGCGCCGGTGATCCCGCCCCGACTCAGCTGGGCCAGAAAAACGGGATGCAGATCGAGGCCACGATGGCCAGGAGAAGGTTGAGCGGCCCGCCCACCTTCACGAAGTCCATGAAGCGGTATCCGCCCGGCGAGTAGATCATCACGTTGGTCTTGTAGCCGAACGGGGTCACGAAGGAGGCCGACGCCCCGAACATGACCGTCACCAGCAGGGCGTAGGGGTTCAGTCCGGCGTCCTGGGCCACGAGGATGGCCACCGGGGTGAGCATCACGGCCGTGGCGGTGTTGGCCACCACCGCGGTCATGACGGCGGTCAGCAGGTAGAACGCCCCGATCATCCCCGTCTCGCCGAGCCCGGAGGTCGCGCCCACCACCCCCGAGGCGATCCAGCCGGCCGCGCCTGTCGACTCCATCGCCAGTCCCAGCGGGATGAGCCCGGCCATCACGAACACCACCAGCCAGTCGAGTTCCGCGTAGATCTCGTTTACGCGCACGCACCCGGTGAACACCATGAACGCCACCCCCGCCATCGCCGCGGTGGAGATGGGGAATAGGCCGACGCTCGCGACCAGCACCACCCCGGCCATGATGGCGGCCGCGAACGCGGCGCGCGGCCTGCTGCCCACCGGGTGGTCCACCTCGGCCATCGGGATGAAGCCCGGCTCGTCGGCCAGCCGATCCAGCGCGCTCGCCCCCCCGCGCACCAGCAGGATGTCGCCCACGGAGAACTCCATCTGCGCGATCCGGTCGGTGACGGCAGCGCCGTGGCTCTGGACTCCGAGCACGGTTACGTCGTAGCGCTGGGCGAAGGAGAGGTCCTTGAGCGTCCGCCCCACCAGCGCCGAACCAGGCCCCATGATGACCTCCACCATGCGTCCCCCAACGACCTTCTCGCTCGCTTCCCGGGGCGCCTTGCCCTCGGGGGTGTCCAGTTTCTGCGCCTGCGCGAGACGCAGCAGGTTGTCCGCCGCGCCCTGCGCATAGAGCCGGTCCCCGGCCTCCAGGACGCGCTCGCCGGCGGGGAGGGAGATGGTTCGTCCATCCCGCTCGATCCCCACGACCATGACGTCGAAACGCTCTCCCCAGCGCAAATCGGCGAGCGATCGTCCGGCTGCGGGCGAGCCCTGCACCACCCTCAACTCGGTCGTGAACCGCCGCACGCCGTAGCGGCTGGACAGGTCCGGGGGGCGCTTCCGGCGAGGGATGAAGCGGCGGCCGATTGTGAAGAGGTAGAGCATGCCCACCGCCAGGCAGATCAACCCCACCGGGGCGATGGAGAACATGGTCAGCTCGTCGTACCCGCGCGCGACCGCCTCCCCGTGCACGACCAGGTTCGTGGCGGTCCCGATCAGGGTTACCGTCCCGCCCATGATGGCCACGAACGAGAGCGGCATCAGGTACAGCGAGACCGGCTCGTCGGCCTGGTCGGCAAGCGCCGCGAACACGGGGATGAACACGATCACCACCGCCGTGTTGTTCAGGAACGGCGACAGAAAGGCCACCAGCAGGCAGAGGATGAGCATGCGCAGGGTCTTGCCGCCCAGCGGCGCCGTGCGCGCCCAGATGCCGATCGCCGCCACCAGGCCCGTCTTGCGCAGCCCGAGCCCCAGCACGAGCATCGCCGCCACGGTGACCGTCGCCTCGCTCGAGAGGCCGGAGAGCGCCTCGCGCGGACCGATGATGCCGCCCAGCAGCAGCACCACGGGAACCGACATGGAGAGCTGGTCGAGCCGGATGCGGTCCATGGCGAAGAGCACCAGGGCCGCCCCCGCAACCAGCAGCACGAACACGATTTCGTATGTCATGCGACCATTTTAGCCCCGACAGCCCCTCGGACACACTCCAGCCCGATCCCTGGAGCCGGTTCCGGCTGCGCGGATCGCGCTTCACCCTGAAGCAGGGATACAGGCCCGAGTGCCAGACCCTGACGCACGGGCTGTTCCGTCGGCGCGGACGCGGTCAGGCCCGCAACTCCCGTCAGGTCACCCGCCGTTCGAGCACGGCTTGCCGCACCGCCCGCTCACGGGCGCTCAGGCGGGACCGGCCTGTCTTGACCTCCACAAAGACGATTTCGCGCACATCCGTCTCGCCGAGGCCGTCGAATACGACAAGGTCGATGGGGCTCCCCAGAAAGCGGGCGTCCCGGGGATGGTAGCCGAAGTCGTCCATGAAGGGCGCCAGGTGCTCGAAGGCCTGGCCGCGCGTGACCGCCGTGCTGCGCGTCACCGCGTCCTGGCGGGCCTCCCGCAGCATGCCCGGCAGCTCCAGACGCAGTCGGGTGTAGCGCCGCAGCACGATGGCGAGGACGAGGGCGGCGAGGGCGAGAAGGCCGCCCAGGATGGCGATCGCGAGGAAGTACGGGTCGTTCACGCAGGGGCTCCGGGTTGAGGTCGAGAGGGATACCCCGGTCGTGGCCAGCGGTCCCCGGGTGCCCGGAGGTGAGCGCGGGCGCCACACGGGAAGCCGGGGAGGTTGCCGAACACCTGGTGGGGTTGCCGGGCCGGAAGGCGGCGGCGTAGCATCGGTGCAGCCCCGCCGGCGCATTCCAGCCGCCGGCCCCGAGCTCCAGCCCGGAGGAACCCCATGCTGCACATCCTCATCGCTGTGGGGCTCGTGCTGGGCTTCGCGGTCGGGCTGCTCGCGGCGGCCACCGGTTCGGACGCGCTCATGGCGGTCGCGCTCGCCTCCGCTCCGATCGGCACCGTCTTCATGAACGCCATCCGCATGGTGGTGATCCCGCTGGTGATGGCGGTGATCTTCATCGGGGTGGCCCGCCTCGGCGATCTGCGCAAGCTGGGGCGGCTGGGCGGCACCACCCTCGGCTTCTACTGGATCACCACCCCGCCGGCGATCGTGCTGGGGATGGCGACGATGGGATTCTTCCTGCGCTTTGCGCCGGAGGTGGCCATGCCGGCCGCCGGCGAGCAGGCCGCCCCCGAGATCCCCGGCATCGTCGACTTCCTGGTGACCCTGGTGCCGCCCAACCCCTTCGCGGCGGCCTCGGCGGGGAGCCTGCTTCCGCTGATCGTGTTCACCGCGCTCTTCGGGGCGGCCGCGGCCGCGCTCGGCGGGAAGCACAAGGCGCAGCTGATGGCCTTCGCCGAGGCGGTCTCGGCGACGCTGGTCAAGCTGGTCTGGTGGGTGCTCTGGTGCGCGCCGGTGGGGGTCTTCGGGCTGGCCGCCCCGGTGACCGCGCAGCTCGGGTGGGACCTGGTGCAGAGCCTGGCGGTGTTCGTCGCGGCCGTGCTCACGGGGCTCGTCCTGTTCACCGGCGGGGTGTTCCTGGTGTTGCTGCGCTGGGTGGGCGGCATCGGCCCGGGGCGCTTCGTGACCGGGGTGTTCGGCGCCACCTCCATCGCCTTCGCGAGCACCAGCACGGTGGCCGCCCTCCCGGCGTCCCTCCAGGAGGCGAGCGGGAAGCTGGGGGTGTCGGAGAACGTCGCCGACCTGGTGCTGCCGCTGGGCGCGTCGCTCTACCGGCCCGGCAGCGCGCTCTTCCAGGGGGCCGCGGTGGTCTTCCTGGCACACCTGTTCGAGGTGCCGTTCCCGCTCGCCGCGGCCGGCGGGGCGGTGCTGGCGGTCTTCCTGGTCGCCCTCACCATCGCGCCGGTCCCGTCGGCGAGCATCTTCACCATGGCGCCCGCGCTCGACGTTGCGGGGGTGCCGCTCGCCGGGCTGGGCATCCTGCTCGGCATCGACCGCGTCCCGGACATGTTCCGCACGGTCACCAACCTGTGGGGCCAGATCACCACGTCGGTGCTGGTGGACCGATGGGTGGGGGGAGGGGACAAACCGCCCGCGGACGGTTATCGGCCCGTGGACGGCTGAGGGCTTGCGCAGGCTGGCGGCCTGCGCGGACGGTTGTCGGCCCGCTGACGGCTGGCCACCTGCGGGCGAGAGCCCAGGCCCGGCCGTCTGCGCCCCCGGCCATCTACATCCGCTGGCTGTCCCTCGAGCTCCGCACCGCCGGCGTGCACACCGGCCAGCGTCCACCGGTTCCGCCCAGCCCCATGATCAGCTCGCGCCGCTCGCGGCTCACTCGCTGATCATCCTCGGAAGCCAGGTAGACGAGCGACGCCGCCAGAACCGCGTTGTTCTTCAGGTCGTCGAAGACGAGCTTGTCGAAGGTGTCGCGGTGGGTGTGCCAGGTGTGCGACCCGTAATCCCATGACAGCGCGCTCAGGTTGATGCCGGGCGCGCCGTGGCAGACGAACGAAGCGTAGTCCGAACCGCCTCCGCCCGGGTTGCCCGGAAGCCTCAGGCTGACGTGGCCCGAGACCTCGACCGGCACCCGCGTCAGCCACTGCGCGAGCGAGGCGCCGACCCCCGTGAACCCCTGGGCGGAGATGTTCACCACCCGCCCGGTCCCGTTGTCCTGGTTGAAGAGCACCTGCAGCCCCTCCACCACCTCGGGATGGTCCTCGCTGAAGGCACGCGAGCCGTTGAGCCCCTGTTCCTCTCCGTTCCAGAGCCCGATGAGGATGGTGCGCTTCGGGTTCGGGTAGACCTCGGACAGGATGCGCATGGTCTCGAGCATGAGCAGCGACCCGGTGGCGTTGTCGGTCGCGCCCGATCCGCCCTCCCAGGAGTCGAAGTGGGCCGAGAGCATGACGTACTCGTCCGGGAGCTCCGTCCCCGGGATCGTGCCGATGACGTTGGACACCGGCACCTCGCCCAGGTTCTCGGCTTCCGCGGTCAGCTGCAGCACCGGCTCCTGACCGTTGGCGGCCAGACGATGGACGAGCCCGTAGTCCTCGCACCCCAACTCGAAGGTGGGGGTCTCGCGGTTGTAGGCGTTGAAGACGCGCGTGGTCCCGTACGAACCCGGCCAGAGCGAGGTCACGATCCCCAGCGCGCCCGCTTCCTCGATCTGTGCGTGCAGGTCGCGGCGGCGCGGGTCGCGCGAGCCGGTGGCGGCCAGACCCTGGTTGAAGGCCCGGTTCGCCGCCGTGCGCGCCTGGGCCATGGCTTCGTACGAGCCCTCCTGCGCGAACTCGACCCACTGCTCGTCGGCGCGGCAGGTCGGCTGCGGGAAGGAAAACATCACCCACTTCCCGCTCACCGTGCCCAGGAAGGCCTGCCAGTCCGCCGGCGAGCGCATCTCCGGGAGGACGGCGACCGCGCCCTCCACGGGCTCACCCCCGGTCCCGGGGCTCCACGCCAGGATGCGCCCCTCCAGCGAGCGCACCCGCGGCGCCACGAGGTCCACGTGGCTGACCCCCCGGTCCCATCCCTCCCAGGTGCCGTACTCCTCGGTGCGGGCCTCCACGCCCCAGCCGGTCAGCATCGAGACCGCCCATTCCTGGGCACGCTCCATGTGCGGCGTGCCGGTGAGTCGTGGACCGATGGCGTCCAGCAGCACCTGCGCCATGGGCTCGATCTGCGAGTTGTCCAACGCCTCGTCCCAGATGCCCTCGAGCACCGGATCGGGCACGGCCAGTCCCTGGGCCGCCGCCAGGTACGCCGGACCAGTCAGCCCCGCGCCCGAGGCCAGTAGCATCCCCAGGACCCAACTCCGCATCGTGATTCGCGTCGTCTTCATGTCACACTTTCCCCATCTGCAGGTGTCTCTGCCACAATCGCATCCGACGGCCATGGCCAGCCGTTGCCTCTCCATCAACTGTCATTTACTGCCAACTACTGTTGTTATCTCCGATTGCCTTCCCGACCGCAGCTGCTCTCCGGGCGGGTGTGGCTGGATGCGGGACCCGGGGCACCCTACCACACGATGTGGAACTTGCTCTGCCTCCGGAACACCCAGTGCCGTTCGCCCTCGGTGTCCAGGTACGCCTCCTCCTCCTGGCGACAGCTGGCCGACTTGCCGTCCCACTCGGGGATCGGGGTCGTGGCCTGCAGCTCGATCGAGTGCCAGGTCGAGGGCAGCAGCACCGCGTCGCCGCGCACCGGCACCCCCTCCTGCCCGTCCCAGCGCCCGATCAGCGGCCCCGCGCCGTGGCCGTGATCGCCGATGGGATGCGTGTACACCGTCCCGTTGATCCCCTCCTCCCGCATCTGCGCCAGCGTGTTGGCGAGGATCACGTTGCCGGTCAGCCCCGGCTCCATGTGCTCCAGCAGGATGTCCTGCAGGCGGTTCGAGTTGGCGATGCACTGCCGCAGCCCTGCCGGCGCCTCGGTCTCGCCTTCGCGCAGAACGTAGCCCAGGTGCTGGGTGTCGGTGTGGAGGTTCTGCGCCACCACCCCGAAGTCGGTCCAGAGCAGATCGCCCCGCTCGATCACCGCCGGGCCGTCGGAGGGCACGTCGCCCGCGCGTTGCACGTCCACGTTGGCCTGGAACCAGGTCGTGTAGCCCAGGTCGCGCACCCGCTGGCGCATCCACCACTCCACGTCCTCGACCGTGGTCTCCCCGGGCGTGATCACCGCGTTCGAAAAGGCCTCCGAGATGACCGCGTGCACGGTCTCCTCGATCTTGCGGTAGCGGGGCATCATCTCCGGCAGGCGCAGTGCGATGTAGTTCATGGCCAGGCGCGGCTCGCGCTTCACGCGCCCCATCAGCTCCGGGCCCAGCGCCTCCTCCAGCTCCTCGCGTTCCCCGGCGTGCAGCCCGTCGGAGAATGCCCAGTCGGGGTCGATGTTCAGTACGATGTTCTCCGGGTCGCGGTCCTCCACCAGCTCGCGCAGCAGCCGCCACTGTTCGTTGCCGACCAGCTCCGCGGTGGGCTGGGTGGGCGCGGGCCGCGTGGAGCGGTACGCCTGGAAGACCCCGCCCTGGTCGGTCCCGCCCAGCGCCAGCCGTTCGACCGCGCCGTCATCCTGGCGGGTGAAGACGTAGATGGAGCGGCGGCGGGCGGCGAAGGTGGTGGGCGAGGTGATCGACCAGAAAACCGGATCCTCCGCGTACTCGCGCATCGACAGGACCCACATGCGCACGTCGTATTCCGCCATCAGCGCCGGCAGAATGCGCCCGATGCGCAGCTCCAGCCACTCCTGCTGCTCCACCGCCTGCTCGCGCAGGGAGGGCAGGGGATGGACCCGGGCCGGGACATCCTCCGGGACGAAAGCCGGCTTCTGGGCCACAAGATCGCCCGCGAGCGCCGGGGCCAGCGCAAGCAGCGCCGGGGCCAACGCGAGCAGGAAGAGCGCCTTGCCGCCGGAGCGCCTCGCGCGTGCATCGAATGTCATGTCTTGCTCCTTCGGAAGAGGTTCGGGCTGCTACCCGTCCTCGGGTTGCGTGCGAGCCTGCCAGTCCACCGTGGCCACGGCCGACAGGTTGACGATATCCTGCACCGCGCATCCGCGCTCGACGATGTGCACCGGCCTCGCCATGCCGAGAAGGATGGGGCCGATCGCGTCCGCGCCCCCCAGGTGCTCGAGCAGCTTGTAGGCGGCGTTTGCCGCGGACAGGCACGAGAACACCAGGATGTTGGCGGGGCCGGTCAGGTGCGTGAACGGGTAGACGTCCTTGAGCGCCGCCGCATCCACCGCCGTGTCGGCCTGCATCTCGCCGTCGATTTCGAGTCCCGGATCGGCCTCGCGAACCAGTTGAACGGCACGCGCCACGCGCCGTGACTCCTCGTGGGGCGCCGACCCGAAGTTGGAGAAGCTCACCATCGCCACGCGCGGCGTAAGCCCCAGGTCGCGCACGAAGGAGGCGGTCTGGAGCGCGATGTCGCGCAGCGTTTCGGCGCTCGGATCGATGTTGACGGTGGTGTCGGCCAGGAACACCAGGTCCTGGTTGCGGAACGCCAGCATGTAGAGGCCCGCCACCCGCATGTCTCCCTTGGCCCCGATGACGTGCAGCGCCGGGCGCAGGATCTCGGCGTAGTTGGCTTCGATGCCGGCGACGATGGCGTCCGCCCTTCCCGACTCCACCATGCTGAGCGCGTAGTAGATGGGCTTGTAGAGGTTCCACTGGGCCTCGGCCAGCGTGAGGCCCTTGCGGGCGCGGCGCTGGAACAGCCTGTCGGCGTATTCGTGACGATCGTCGGGCTGCTCGGCGGCATACACGACCTCGACTCCCGTCATGTCCAGGCCCATCCACCCCGCCTTCTCAGCCACCCGCTGAGGGCGGCCCAGCAGGATGGGGCGGCAGATGCCGGCTTCGGCGAGTTCGGCGGCCGCGCGGATCACGTCCTGGTTGTGGCCCTCGGGGAAGGCGATGCGCGCCGGGTTGCGGCGGGCCTGCGCCCGGATCCCGGTCATGACCGCGCGCCCCGGCCCCAGCAGCGCCTGCAGGCGATCGAGATATTCGTCCAGGTCGAGTTCCTGGCGCGCCATGCCGGTGCGCATGGCCGCCTCCGCCACCGCCGGCGCCAGGTGGAAGAGCACCCGGTGATCGAAGGGCTTGGGGATCAGGTAATCGCGCCCGAAGTGGATGTCCTCGTGGCCGTACGCCCCGCGCACCGCCTCCGGCACCTCCAGCCGCGCCAGTTCGGCGAGGGCCCGGGTCGCTGCGAGCATCATCTCCGAATTGATGCCGCGCGCGCGCACATCGATGGCGCCCCGGAAGATGAAGGGGAAGCCGAGGACGTTGTTGACCTGGTTGGGGTAGTCGGAGCGCCCGGTGGCCATGATCGCGTCGCCGCGGATCGCCTCCACGTCTTCCGGCAGGATCTCCGGATCGGGGTTGGCGAGGGCGAAGATGACGGGATCGCGCGCCATCGACGACACCATCGAGCGGGTCATGATGCCCTTCACGGAGAGCCCGATGAAGACGTCGGCTCCGACGAGCGCCTCCTCCAGCGTGCGCAGTCCGGTATCGACCGCGAAGGGCGCCTTGTACTCGTTCATCCCCTCCTCGCGGCCCTTGAAGATGACGCCGCGCGAGTCGCACAGGAGGACCTTGTCCGGGTTCGCCCCCAGCCGGTGCAGGTGCCGGGCCGTCGAAATCGCGGACGCGCCCGCCCCGCTGAAGACCACGCGCACGTCCTCGATACGCTTGCCCACCAGGTCGATGGCGTTGAGGAGCGCCGCCGCCGCGATGATGGCGGTGCCGTGCTGGTCGTCGTGGAAGACGGGGATGTCGAGCGACTCCCGGAGCGCGCGCTCGATGACGAAGCACTCGGGCGCCGCGATGTCCTCCAGGTTGATGCCGGCGACGGTGGGGCTCAGAAGCTCGCAGAAGCGGATGACCTCCTGCGCGTCGCTCGAGTCGACCTCGATGTCGAACACGTCGATGCCCGCGAAACGCTTGAAGAGCACCCCCTTGCCCTCCATCACCGGCTTGGCCGCAAGCGGGCCGATGTTGCCCAGCCCGAGCACGGCGGTCCCGTTCGAGACCACGGCCACCAGGTTGCCGCGCGCGGTATACGTAAAGACGTCGCTGGGGTTGGCCGCGATCTCGCGGCAGGGCTCGGCGACCCCCGGGGAATACGCAAGCGTGAGCTCGCGCTGGGTGGACAGGGACTTGGTCGGGACCACCTCGATCTTGCCGGGGCGCCCTTCGGTATGGTAATCGAGAGCCTGCTGGCGGCGGTCTGCCATGTTTGTGCGTCTCTGGGGGGTGTCGTGGTGGATGCAGCTACGGAACTTTAAGCGCCCAAAGCTGGATGCGCTCGAACAACGATGCAAACCCTGGCGCCCGCGCGTCGAGGGGCCGCATGCCACGCAGGACGATTTGCGACGGGATCGTTACCGCGAGTCGCGACTCCCAAGCCATGCCTGGCCCAACCCGGCGCGCTAGGCGTCGCCAGCCGCCTTCTCGCAGTACGCCTTGACCGCGTCCATGTCCGCGGCAATCGCCTTGCGGACCATGCCCTTCATCAGCGGCACCATGAGTCGGGCGGGGAGGGTGAGAGGCGTCGCCTCCATGACCATCGCGAGGCGCGTGTTCCCGCCCCGGGCTGCCGCGACCGTGAAGACCGTGTCCCACCGGACACCACCCGCCTCCGACAGAAACCGGACTCGCTCGGGCGGTGCGAACTCCGTGATCTCGAGTTCGACCGTGGCCTCGCGCCCACGCATGAGGCGGGTTTCGCGGAAGCGGGTGCCCAGGCCGGTGCGGGTGTCGGACACGAACTCGACGCGCTCGATGTTCTCTACGGCGCGCGAGAACTGTCTCACGTCTGCGACCGCTGCGAAGACCTTGTCGGCGGGCGCGGCGATCGTGCGTTGCACTTCGGTTCGGCTCAAGGTGCTGCTCCGGGGCGTTGGAATGGGCGGCCGGGCCTGGACTCCGGCGGCCGAAGGATAGACGGCGCCCCGGCGGGGAGGCAACGGAGGCGTCGCCTAGGTGCCCTCGCTCCCCGGTCTCGGGAAGAACTGATCGATCAGCACCGGGTTCCCGTCCGGATCCACCACCACGATGTGCGCGGGGCCGTTGCCGTCCGGGTCCGTATCCGTCGACATCTCCACGCCGTCCGCCAACAGCGACGCGCGGATTTCCCTCACGTCCGTGAAGATCTCCGGCCGCGACATGTCCTGGGCGAGCCCGGGATTGAAGGTGAGGATGTTGCCCTCGAACATCCCGTGGAAGAGGCCGATGATCGTGGTGTCGTTGACCATGATCAGGTATCCCGTGCCGTCCCCGCCGGTCTGCTTGAAGCCAAGCTTTTCGTAGAAGGATTTCGAGGCTTCGAGGTCCTGGACGGAAAGGCTGATGGAGAATGCGCCGAGTTGCATGAGGAGTCCGCAGGGGTTGGGTCAGGCTGTTGAGGCCTGGAGGCAGGATGACAGGAAAGATATTGGGGTTCGGTCGGTGCTCTGCCTAGTGCTGCGGGGCCTTCCCCGGATCCCCGAGATGCCGCCGGTTCCCCGAGGACAGTGCTACCTTCACCATGAGCGAGTTGATGTTGAAGCGTCCCTCCCCTTCGGGTCGGCTGATGAGAGCTGGCAACGCCGGACACAGCCCGCGCGTTCTGCGGATCGTGACGGTCCGGATCGCGCCGGCTCTCCGCGTCCTTGCTGCTCTGTGGATGCCGGCGGTACTTGCCGCGCTGGCCTGCTCGGGCGATCCCGCCGAGCCGATCGTGCCGGAACCTGCCGAACGCCCGGACCCGCCACCGGCCGATTCGATCGCCGTCCCCCCGCGCTCGGCCTCCGCCGAGGCGGCAGTCCTCGAGAAGAGCAACGCCTTCGCCTGGAGTCTGCTTCCCGCCATGATGGCGGCCGATCCGGAAGAGAATGTCCTCGTCTCGCCGCTCAGCGCCTCGATGGCGCTTGGAATGGCGCTCAACGGAGCCCGGGGCGCGACGTACAGTCAGATCCAGGCCACTCTCGGATTCGAGGATGCCCCGCTGGACACGATCAACCTGGGCTATCACGGCCTGATGACCCAGCTGCCGGCAGCGGATTCCTCCGTGAGCATGCAGATCGCCAACTCGGCCTGGCGTCGCGACGGATTCCCCGTCGACCAGGGCTTCCTGAACACGCTCCGGGCCTTCTTCGACGCGGAGTTCGCAGGGCTCGACTTCTCGAGTCCCGCCGCCGCCGATATCATCAATCAATGGGTATCTGACAGGACCAACGGACGCATCGAAGAGATCATCGAATCCCCCATCGACGCTCTGACGATGCTCTTTCTCATCAACGCCATCTACTTCAAGGGCCCCTGGACGTACGCATTCGATCCGGAAAAGACCCAGGTTGCTCCTTTCCACATCGCCGAGGGCGAGTCGCAGTCGATGCCCATGATGGACCAGACCGCCGAGTTCCCCCATGGCGGGGACGAGGGCCTTCAGATCGTCGAGCTGCCGTTCGGGGAAGGAGCCTTCTCGATGATGGTGCTGGTTCCCGGCACGAACACCAGCATCGATGCGGAGATCGCGTCGATGGATGCGAAGCGCTGGCAGGGCCTGCTCGACACGCTGAACGAGAGAAAGGTGAGGGTCGTGCTTCCCCGGTTCCGGGTGGAGTATGAGAGGAACCTCAAGGAGGACCTGCAGTCGCTCGGCATGACGGACGCCTTCACCCCGAACATCGCCGACTTCACAGGCATCTCCGGGTCTTCTCCTCCGCTCTACATTTCCGAAGTCAAGCAGAAGACGTTTATCGAGGTGGCCGAAGAAGGGGCGGAGGGAGCTGCCACAACGTCCGTGGGGATCGGGGTCACGAGCCTTCCTCCATCAGTGATCGCGAACCGGCCGTTCGCCTACGTGATCCGCGCGCGAGAGTCGGGCGCGATCCTGTTTGCGGGGGTGTTGAGGAGGCCACCGGAGGCGCGCTGAAGGGCATCATCCGCAGACGGCTCGGGCTGATCGCATTATCGCAACATTAACACACGGAATGACAACATGAGCCGCACAGTCGTCGCCCTGATCGAAGCCGAATACCAGCGCTACAAGATCCTCGGGGAACGCGCGTTCGGCCAGCTGGATGGCGAACAACTCACCGCCGGTTCCGAGCACGCCAGCTCGATCGCGACCATCGTCTGGCACGTCGCCGGAAACTTGGAGTCGCGCTTCACCGACTTCCTGACCACGGACGGAGAGAAGCCGTGGCGCGACCGGGAGTCGGAGTTCGAGGCCCGCGACGTGTCGCCTTCGGAAGTCACAGCGAAGTGGGATCGTGGCTGGGGCATCCTCTTCGACACCCTCCGGGAACTCACCGACGACGATCTGACCTCCGAAGTGACCATCCGCCGCGTACCTCATCGTGTAGACGAAGCGCTGCTCCGCTCCCTCGCCCACGCCGCCTCCCACGTCGGGCAGATCGTGTACCTGGCCAAGTCATTCCGCGGAGAGGAGTGGGAGTATCTGAGCATTCCGCCGGGCCAGTCCGAGGCCTACAACAGGAATCCCGCGCTGGAAAAGTCCTTGACGTACGCGGAGAACGTGGAGAAGGCGAGTGGCGATGCTCGGGACGGGACTGGCTGAGACGCGGCAGAGAGCATTTTGCGCCAAACAGGGTAAGACCGGTAGCTGAGAGGGAGGAGTCTCGCTGCCCGTTCGGTCGGGCGGCCCGCCGCAGGGGGTGGATCGAGTGTTCGGAACGTCCACCAGGGCATCGTTGCCCTTCGCTGTTGCTCCACTGCCAATCGCTGCTGCTCTAACCGGTTGGCTATCCGCCTGCGGCGCGCCCGACGCCCCGCGGGATCTCAACACGCTGCAAGACAGCACCGCCACCGTCGACATCCTCGAGAACTCGGCCACGTGCTCAAGCTGCATCACCGTAGAGCGCGTCGTAGCTCTGGGCGACACCGCAGGCCCGGGGTACATCAGCTGGTCGAGGTACGCGACGCTCGATGGTGCTGGCAACTACTGGGTCGGCCAGCAGCAGGAGAGCGTGGTGAAGGTCTGGGACGCTGAGGGGAGTTTCCTGAGGCAGGTCGGCCGAAGGGGGGACGGACCCATGGAGTTCCAGCGGCCGGCTCCGGTCCGCACCGACAGCGAGGGGCGGGTACACATCGTCGACCTCGCTATCGGACGAGAGACCGTTGTGAATCCCGACTTCTCATTCCACTCGGACAGGTCCATCTACCCGGGGTACAGCCATCTCGCAGTCCCGCTCGGGGAGGATGGGAGGTACCTGCTGAACATGGGCACGACGAGAGCCGGGTTGGTGGGCATGCCTCTCCACATCGTCGATGCACCTGACATGCTCCATTCCTTCGACCGGATGGAGGGCCTTGACGCACCGGGCTTCGCACCTCGGGTATTGGCGGTCGACCGGCGGAGGCGGATCTACAGCGCTCGCTCCGACGACTATCTCATTCAGGTATGGAGCGAGAGCGGCCGCAGGATCCTCGGGCTCAGCGGACCGAGGTTGAACGAGAGGGAAGCGTCACGCGAACCCTGGTCTCCCGACAACCCTCCGCGGAACCGGATGTACGCGATGCAGGTCGACGAACAGCGACTCTGGGTGATCAGTTCTGCTCGCAAGGACGACTGGCAGGATCACATGGAGCTACGGCGCATGCCCAATGGCCGGGTAGCTTATGCCCCAATCGACGATGACTTCCGTGAGATCTTCCAGATGCGCATCGACCTGATCGATCTCGCCAGCGGCTCGTTCATCGCAACCCGCCGTCACGATTCGCTGCTTGAGGCCTTCATCGGTGACGGGCTGGTCATCGAGACCGTGGAGAACGAGCAGTACTACCCGCAGATGGTGGTCTGGAGGCTCGGGTTCGACGCGATGAGGTAGGTCACCCTCCCGCCTGGGCGATGCGGCGCGTCATCCACTCCACGTAGGCCGTACGCGTCATCCCCTGCCGCCTCGCCTCGCTGTCGATGAAGGCAATGACGCCCTCGTCAAGCATCATGTTGGCGCGGATGCTGCGACCGGAGAGATGGATCAGCGGAACGGACACGAGCGTGCTCCCCCTCGGGGGCGTCACGTCCTCGAGGGCGCTGGGGGCGATTCGGGCCTGACCATCCTTCTCCGTCTCGATGGCGTAGTCGCGCAGCGCGTCCTCGGCGTTGACCAGAGCCTGATCCACAGTCTCTCCCATCGCCACGACACCGGGAAGATCCGGGAAGCTGACGCCGTAAGCGCCGTTTTCTCCATCGATCAGGGCTGGATACCGAAGCATGATCTTCTCCCTATTCGTCATCTGGCCACTGCGCTTTCCTGGCGATGGACCGGGCCACGCCGGGGGATAGAGTCCTGTGCCGGGGCAGCGTAATGATCTCCCGGATATCCTGGTGCCGGTAATGTCGTGGCTGGAACCATGCTGGACGAGGTACCACCCGTCCCTTTTCCAGCCGCCGCTTGATCTTGCCGGTTTGTGTCTCCACGGTGCACATATATGCACACGCCGCAGCGAGGTCAAGAGGAGAGACCGACCCGAACTGGCCCGCAGATGGTGGTCTGGAGGCTCGGGTTTCGAGCAGACGAGACGGCTTCGCGCGCTGGACCGGAGCCAACCACCTGATGGGTGATAATCACCCACCTCGTGGGTCATTTGCACCCTCGGGAGATCAGACGGCACGCTGTGAGTAGCGGCGGAACCCCGCGATGATCACGCGGAACGACCCGCCGCCCTCTCGGAAGCGATGTGCCTGAACGTGCGCGCCAGCCCCTCGCGCAGGGTACGCGCCGGCGCCCAGCCCTTCGCGCGGATCCGCGCCGTCGAGAGCACGCTTCGCCGAACCTCGCCGGGACGGGCCTCCCTGTGGACGCGGCCCGGCCGCACCCCCGCGACCTCTTCCAGGAGGGTCGCCAGCGTGTTGACGCTCGTCGCCTCCCCGGTGCCCACGTTGTAGGCTCTGGCGTCGATGCCGGTGCCATCCGGAAGCGGCATCTCGGAGGCGAGCAGGTTGGCCGCGGCCACGTCCTCCGCGTAGACGTAGTCTCTCGTCTGCTCACCGTCGCCATAGATGTCCAAGGGTTGGCCGTCCATCAGGCGATTGCAGAAGATGGCCACGACGCCCGCCTCTCCATGGGGATCCTGCCCGGGGCCGTAGACGTTGCTGTACCTGAGCGTCACGTAGTCGAGGTCGTGCACCGCGCGGTAGTAGTCGAGGTAGTACTCGCCCGCGAGCTTCGACACCCCGTAAGGGGAGACCGGGCGCTTGGGGGCATCCTCGGGCGTGGGATATACCTCGGGCTCTCCGTAGACCACGCCTCCGCTGGACACGAACACCACCCGCCCGGTCCCGGCGTCGCGCGCCGCTTCGAGGATGTTGAGGAGGCCTGCGATGTTCACCCGGGCGTCCGCAACCGGGTCGGCCACCGAAGCGCGCACGTCGATCTGCGCCGCGTGGTGGTTGATCAGATCGAAATCGACGTCGAGGATCAGTTCCCTGGCGCGCGGATCGGCGATGTCCATCTCGACGAGTTCGGCGCCGGAGGGAACGTTTGCGAGCCGTCCCGATGAGAGGTCGTCCATGACCCACACCCGATCGCCCCGCGCGATGTGGGCGTCGGCTACGTGGCTGCCGACGAAGCCGGCGCCGCCGGTGATCAGGACCTTCTTGCTCACTGCGGGAAACTCCGGTGTTGGCTGGCGTGCTCCCGGACGGTCATCGTGTCCGGAACTCCCCCTGTCGCGGTGGTCGACTTCGGTGTCGTATACGGTAACATGTCTCGCCCAGCCCTCACCCTCGTCATCCTCGCGGCCGGCCGTTCCACGCGGTTCGGCCGCCTCAAGCAGCTCGCGCCCATCGGCCCGGGCGGGGAAGCCCTCCTCGACTACGCCCTTTACGATGCCGCGCTCGCCGGGTTCAAGCGCTTCCTGCTCGTCATCCAGGAGCCGCTTCGCCCCGACTTCGACGCGCATCTTCGCGACGCGGCAGCCCACCTCGACATCCTCTACGCGTACCAGCGGATGGCCCATCCGGGGCTGGTGGATGACCCCCCATCCGGACGAACCCGCCCCTGGGGCACGGGCTTCGCGGTCCTGACCGCGGGCGAACGGGTCGACGGCCCCTTCGCGGTGTGCAACGCGGACGACTTCTATGGGCGGGGGGCGTACGCGACGCTCGGTATCGCCGTGGACCAGCAGGCGGATGGGTGGGCGGTGCGCGGTGCGCGGCCCAAACCGATCCAGACCTTCACCATCGGATACCCCCTCGGGGGCACCCTGTCGGAGAGCGGGGGCGTCTCCCGCGGCCTCTGCGAGGTCGACGAATCGGGCGCGCTCCAGCGGCTGACCGAGGGGCTGGAACTCCGCCGCGAAGGCGACCGCGCCGTGGGCCGCGACGTGGCCGGCCGCCGGCTCGAGGTGCCCCTGCACGCCCCTGTCTGCACCAACCTCTGGGGGTTCCAGCCGGACATCCTTGCGCCCCTGCGCGAACTGTTTGCCGCGTTCCTCGCGTCGGGACCGGGGCTCGACCGCGAGTTCTACCTCTCGGAGGCCGTGAACGACCTCATCGCGGCGGACCGCGCGCGCTGCACCGTCCTGCCCACCCGGGAGCCGTGGCTCGGCGTCACGTTCCCCGGCGATCACGCGGGAGTGGCCCGATCGCTGCGGGGGCTGGTAGACTCGGGGGTCTATCCGATGCGCCTATGGGACGCCCGGCCAACCCTCGGCGACGCCCGGCCGACCCTCGGGGAGGCGCGGTCACCCCTCCGGGACGCCCGGCCATCTCCTTTCTCCCGCGAGTGAAGCCGAATGCAACTCACCACGCTCGACTGGATCGTCATCGCGCTGTACGGGCTCACCGCCCTCGCCATCGGCCTCCGCTTCGCCCGGCGCGCGGGGTCCGGGGCCGACGAGTTCTTCCTTTCGGGGCGGAAGCTGCCGTGGTGGCTGCTGGGCACGTCGATGGTCGCGACGACGTTTTCGACCGACACGCCCAACCTGATCGCGGACTTCGTGCGCGGCGGCGGGGTCGCGCAGAACTGGTCCTGGTGGGCCTTCCTGATCACCGGCATGTGCACGGTCTTCTTCTACGCGCGCCTGTGGCGGCGGTCGGGCGCGCTGACCGACATCGAGTTCTACGAGCTGCGCTATTCCGGGCGTGCGGCGGCGTTCCTGCGGGGCTTCCGGGCCATCTACCTCGGCGTCTTCTACAACGTGATGATCATCGCGACGGTGACGCTCGCGGCGACCAAGATCGGCGGCGTGCTCCTGGGGCTGGATCCGCTGACCACGGTCCTGATCGCGGGAACCGTGACCATGATCTACTCCGCAACATCGGGGCTGTGGGGCGTCGTCGTCACGGACCTGGTGCTCTTCGTCGTGGCGATGATCGGTTCGGTTGCGGCCGCCGTGTTCGCGCTGCGCCAGCCCGAGGTCGGGGGGCTCGCGGGGCTCGTCTCGCACCCTGATCTGCAGTCGGCGATGAACTTCTTCCCGGACTTCTCCGACTGGAGCGTCGCGGCGGGGATCTTCATCATCCCGATCGCGGTGCAGTGGTGGAGCGCGTGGTATCCCGGGGCCGAGCCGGGGGGCGGTGGCTACGTGGCCCAGCGCATGCTCGCGGCGAAGAACGAGAAGGAGTCGATGAAGGCCACGCTGTGGTTCAACATCGCGCACTACGGGCTCCGGCCCTGGCCGTGGATCATCGTGGCGCTGTGCTCGATGCTCGTGTACCCGGAGCTGTCGGACATCCAGGCGCGCTTCCCGGACCTCGACCCCGGGCTGGTGGGCAACGACCTGGCCTATCCGGCCATGCTGGTGTTCCTGCCCGCCGGATTGCTCGGGCTGGTGGTCGCCTCGCTGGCGGCGGCGTACATGTCGACCATCAGCACCCAGCTCAACTGGGGCTCGTCGTACGTGGTGAGCGACTTCTACCGGCGCTTCGTGAACCCGGCCGCGAGCGATCGGCAGCTCGTGACGATGGGGCGGCTGTCGACCGTAGGGCTGATGGTGCTGGGCGCCTTGATCGCGCTTCAGCTCGACACCGCGGGGCAGGGGTTCCAGATCCTCCTCCAGATCGGCGCGGGGACGGGGCTCATCTTCCTGCTGCGCTGGTTCTGGTACCGCGTGAACGTGTGGAGCGAGCTGGCCGGCATGACCATCTCGTTCCTGGTGGCGGTCTATTTCGCGTGGATGCACACGGGGCTGGGCTTCGCGCCCCTCCCGGCGTGGACGCAGCTCGTCATCGGCGTGGCGGTCACGACGGTCGGCTGGCTCGGAGTGACCTTCCTCACGTCGCCCGCCGACTCGGAGACGCTGCAGGGCTTCTACGACAAGATCCGGCCCATGGGCAGGGGATGGCGGCGGGTTGTCGACGTGGGTGACGGGCCCAGCGAGGCCGGGTCCATCACCGCGGCCTTCCTGGCCTGGTTCCTCGGCTGCGTGCTCGTCTACGCGGCGCTCTTCGGAACCGGGTATCTGCTGTACGGGCAGATGGTCTCGGCGGTGGTCGCGCTGGCGATCTCGGCCTCGGCCGGGGTCTGGCTCTTCCGGCTGCTGCCGAAGTTGGGCTATTCGGATTGAGTGGTGACGATGGAGGAGGCAGGCGCTCCGGACCGACGCTCGAAGGCGATTCGGGCAGGCGGCCAACCGGCAGACGCTGGCAAGCCATCGCGCCCGGCCGCGTCAACCTGATCGGCGAGCACACCGACTACAACGGCCTGCCGGTCTTTCCCATTGCGATCGACCGGGATGTCCGCGTGGACTTCTGCGTCGTGGACGATCCGGGGGTGCGGCTGGACAGCCCTTCGCCCCGCTTCGCGCCGTTCACGTTTCAGCTGAAACGTCCCATCGAGGCAGCGGACCAGGGAGACTGGTCAAACTATGTGCGGGCCGCGGCTCGGGGACTGCTCGAGCACGGGATGCCGCTGGAGCGAGGCATCGAGGGGACGGTGACCGGCGATGTCCCCGTCGCGTCGGGGCTGTCGTCCTCGTCGGCTCTGGTGGTGGCCTCGGCGCTGGCGCTGCTGAAGGCGAACGGGGTGGCCCTGCCCCGCCTCGAACTCGCCGCCCTGATGGCGCGCGCCGAGCGCTTCGTGGGGCTTGAGGGAGGCGGGATGGACCAGGCCGCGTGCCTTCACGGGGTTGCCGGACACGCCCTCCGCATCGAGTTCGACCCGCTGCGGGTGACTCCGGTGCCCGTGCCCGAGGGGTGGCGGTGGGTGGTGGCGTCGTCGCTGGTGCGGGCCGAGAAGTCCGCGGGCGCGCGCGGTAGGTATAACGAGCGGGCGCGGCAGTGCCGGGAGGCGCTCAAGCTGGTGGGCAGTCGGGTCGGAGCAGCGGCCGGGGTCGGGCATGGTGGGGCGCCCCGAGCGGCGTCCGGCCACGACGGGTCGCGCCGGCGGACGGCGACGGGTCACGGCAGCCAGGCGACGGAGCACGCGGATGTCGGCGAGGGTGGTCCGTCGCGGAGGGCCGGCGAGCGCTCCGGTGGGCGCCCCCCGAGCTACCGGGACCTGGTCTCGATGGACGACCGGGACGCCCTCCTCGATCACGCCTGCCGCGTCCTCTCCCCCGTGCTGTTCCGCCGCTTCCGCCACGTCGTCACGGAGGGCCGCCGGGTGGCGCTCGCCGAGCGGGCCATGCGCGACGGCGACCTGCACCGCTTCGGCCACCTCATGGTGCGGTCCCACGAGAGCCTCCGCGACGACTACGAGGTGAGCACGGGCGAGCTGGACGCGATCGTCACAGTGGCCCTCGACGCGGGTGCGGCGGGCGCGCGCCTCACAGGCGCCGGCTTCGGTGGTTGCGCCGTCGCGCTGTGTGACGAGGCCACCGTCGCGCCCGTCATGGAGGCGTTAACCGCCCGGTTCTACCAGCCGCGCCTGGGCAGGCCACCCACCCGCGACATGATGTTCTCCGCGCAACCCAGCGGAGGGGCAGGGGTCCAGCACCTGTAGCTCGGTGTCCTGCCGGCGTGATCCAGTCAACCCGATGCCGTCGGGGCCGGTGTCGCGCCCTTCGCGTTTCAGCTGAAACGTCCCATCGAAGCCTACGGGGGCTTCACCAGCCGCAGAACCTGCGGATGCTCGACGTCGTTGGCGTCACGCCGCACCCCGAACACCTCATCGGCGCCCACCCGCATCAGCTCGAAGCGTGCCGGCGTGTCGACGATTCCGAGCCACGCCCCCGACGAGTCCAGCACGTACCACTCCTGCGGTTCGTTGCGCCGGGCGAGTCCGAGGTATTCTCCCGCCCACACATTTCCGTCGGCATCCACGATCATGCGCTGATAGCCCGGTTTCTCCGCGGGCTCGGGCAAGCGGGCCATGAAGTCGCGAATGAAGGGACTGGGATCGGGTCCCAGCCATTCCTCCCTTTCACGGTCCACTTCCGCGCGGGACACGGTCAGCTGAACTCCGGGAATTCTCGCGATCAGGCTCAGCTCTCCGCTTCGGCCGTCGACGATCGAGTACTCCAGCGCGTCGGCCGTGCCCATTGCGATTCGTCCTTCGCCGTCCGGCACTGCATGGGGCAACCGACCCATGATCGGGATGTCGTCCCCTTCGGTAATGATGAAGTTCTCGTATCCGGGAAGGCTGGTGACCGAGTCGCCCGACATCCGGTCCTCCGACAACCGAACGATGGTGACCGGAGGACGCCGGAGACCCGCGCGCCGCCTCTCCTCGTCCGCGGCGGGCGCCGGATCCAGCCCCCAGACCACGTCCGAGGGTACCGGGTGCCGAACCGGCGAGACGCCCTCCGGCAACCGGAACGAAGCGATCAGCCCCGATTCCAGGTCGAACTCCGCGCCGCTTCCCCCCGCCGTGCGGTCCAGTGCCACGAGTCGCCCGTCAGGCCTCAGCACGATGGTCCAGAGGGAGCGAAACTCGCCCGGTCCGTCGCCCGGCCCACCGAATGCACGGACGAATCGCCCCGTTGCATCGTAGACCCGGACCTGCTGGGACGCCCGGTCGGCAACGGCCAGATGCCCGGATCCCGCGCGGAGCACATCCCGCACGCGAAAGAAGGTGTGCATTTCGCCCGAGCCGGTCCCGGCCAGGTCGAGGACCGGTTGCTCCTCGATTTGCCATGCGTCACCCGCACCCCACAAGGACGCGACCGATTCGACGATCGTGACCCCGAGGCTGTCGCGCGACGTGCTCGTCGAGACGGGGGGCGCTTCGCAACCGGCAACCATCGCGGCCAGGGCCAGGATCGCCGTCGTCGTCCTCCGCTTCATCTCGGTGTCCATCCAGACGTGTAGCACCGAGCTCTGTGGTTTCGTTCCCGCCCGGGCCTCGCGTCGGCTATCGCCTGGCCCCCCTGATTCGTTCCGGCCTTCGCAGACGGCTACAGGGCTTTCGACCTTCGCGTCCGCGATTCGCGTTTCAGCGACCGGCTCCCCGGTCTCCGCGCGCGTCGGGGATTGCCGGTCCCCGGTTCCGGCGGGCCTCGCCGTACCTTCAGTCGGCGGCCGTGCCACTCCGCCTTGTATTCGAGTTGGCGCAGCAGTTCCGAGCTCGCGCCTTCGACTTCGATCTCGCGGGCTTCATGCACGACGCCGGTCGTGGCCTTGTGCTGCAGATCCGCCTGATGGTTCCGGACCTTGCGCGCCTGGTTGCGCATGAGAGCCAGGGTGCGCTTGCGGCCTTCGGACTTGAATTCGCATCGCTCCAGCCGCCGCTCGAGCCTTGCCAGGCGGCGTCTGGCGTTGCGGAGCGCCCTGCTCTCGCGGATCACGTGGACGGATTCCCCGTCGACCGACACCGTGATTTCGCGGCCGTGTTGTCGGACCGCGGCCTTGTCCGTTCTCGCCCTGGAAGGGGTGAGCGGCTCGCACTCGAACAGGCAGGAGAGCATCCACCGGTTTCCCGCGTCCAGCCAGACTCGTCCGGAGAGCAGACCGAGGGTCTTGCGTCCGGACGGTCCCGCGAGTCTCCCGGGGGGCAGCCTCCCGCCCTTCCAGCGCACCGAGCCGTACTTGGGCAGCCACACCCGGCTGCCCTCGATGCGGATGCCCTGGTTGCTGAAGTAGATGCCGGGCTCTCCCCCGATGGCCTTCAGCTGGGGGAACCCGCTGCGCCCACGTCGGCCGGGCTTGCTGAACCAGATGCGGAAGGCGCGGTCGAGATCGTCGGCGACGCGGTAGGTGGCGCTGGCGGGGAACCCCCTGTGCTCCGGCTGCCGCTTCCAGTCCCGCGCGAAGGCGCGCATCTCGGTCAGGGAGAGCCGCCGTCCGGATTCCCCGTACCTGAGTTGGGAGGCGACGAGCAGTTCATTGGAGAGCTCGCGCAGGCCGTTCCTGCATCGGTGCAGCGCCGCGTCCTGTGAGGGACTCGGATAGAGCCTGCAGCGCCAGCCGACGTAACGCCGGGAAGTCGATCCGGCCACGGTCACGATATCCGCTCGACGGCTGCCCGCGCGGGAACCGGATGGGATTTCCCGGGCCCGTTGCCGGCGTGGGGCTCCCACACCGAATCGACCCATTCGTTGAATCGCCGAACGACCTGCTCCGGATCCTCGGCCGCCGCGGTGAGCGTACAGCCAGCCAGCCGGTTGAAGTTCCTCTGCAGGGTGCGGCGCTGCAGTCCCGCCCGGTCGGCGATGGCGTTCCAGCCGTCCCGCGAGCGAGCGCGCACGGCCCAGAGGATGACCGCCCAGCTCAGAAATTCCTTCAGGCTGCACCGGAGGGGCATGTCCTCCCTCCAGTATTGCCTCAGCGTAGGAGGGGCCAGATCGACGCGGCGCGCCAGTCGGCCGACCGAGTTTGCCGGGATGAACGGGGCGTCCCCGACATCGTCGTGCAGGCCGCAGACCCGGCTGATGGTCTCCCGGAGTGAAGGTCTGAAGGAGTGATCGGAGAGCAGCTTCACGCCGAGCCGCCACATCGGACCCCGGTGCGTCCCCGCGAAGCCCTCCAGGACCTCGACGAGGCGGCTTTCCACTTCGTCCGCCCAGATGACCCGCACCCTGCCGGAACGGAGCGCTTGCAATCGTCGCACGCAGCCCACCGAGAGGCGCGCCACCACGACGCAAGGCGGACCCAGAAGCCCGAAGCCCGACCGCAGCCATGCGATCTCGGTATCGGAGCACGCGGTGATGCCGACGACCGCCGCCCGAGTGCTCACGGACGCCGCCACGAGTGCCCTTCTTGACCTCACTCGCTGGACGGCGACACCGCGGAGCACCCGCTCGAGTCGGTCTCCAAGATCGTCGTCCGTGCAATACAGAGAGTAGACAGTTCGTTCCGATTCCATCCGCCACGCCGTCCCTGGGAGCAGGATGCGCGAGCGACCATCGCGGCGACTTCCTTGCCCACTAGTGAGCCCGACAATACCAGTAGGGCAGAGTCACCATTTTGTCACGCCTATCAAATCATAGGCGCCTATCAAATAGCAGGGGCGCGAGCCGGGTAGCCGTCATCGTTTGTGTCCTTTCAAGTCCTCGTTATTGTCACTATGGCGACGGAAGGTGAGCCGGTATCTTGAGAGCCGGGTTTCTGATCACGGCATGCGACAAGCGGGAGGACAGTGTAGGTCAATATCGATGTATAACCATCGCTTTCGTCATATTCAGAAAACAGCGTTGATCCTCGATTATCCGAGGATTTTCACCGATGAGCCTGTGCCGTGGAGCAGAAGGATAGTCCGTAACTGCTTGAGAAATATGAAGGTTCCCAAACTGGCACCACCTTTGCTTATCCGAAGGCACGCGACTCTCTCCAGCCGCCTCAGGCCGGTATTCATTCCCATCACTCAGGAGATTCCATGAATCGACTCAGACTCTTCGCCACAGCTACGCTGATGGCCCTGGCCTTCACCGCCTGCGACGAGGGCACTCCACCGCCTGTGGAGCCGCCCCCGCCGCCCACTCCCGTGGGAACCATCTCCGGGACGGTGACGATTGAAGGCTCGGCCGCCAGCGGCATCACCGCCACCCTGTCGTCGGGTGCGACCACGACGACCGGGTCGGGTGGCAGCTTCGCCTTCTCGGGCGTGGAAGCCGGGACCTACACGGTCACCATCAGCGGCTTCCCCGAGGATGCGACGTTCGCCCAGGTGACGCAGTCCGCGACCATCGCGACCGATGGTCAGAACGTCCAACTCAACTTCGCCGGCGAGTACGTCCGCTCCTCCGCGGTGGTCGGCAACGTGGTTGCGGCAGACGCCATGATGAGCGGCGGCGACGG